>Ga0255094_1000003_pt1 | contig 284931 bp, 196 predicted proteins | sample Colum_Law_RepB_8_2_FD_188434 | JGI IMG/M metagenome (GOLD analysis project Ga0255094, IMG submission 188434) | Freshwater microbial communities from Columbia River, Oregon, United States - Colum_Law_RepB_8d | ecosystem: Environmental > Aquatic > Freshwater > River | place: USA: Oregon...
GCCATGTGGTTGGCTTCAGGCACTGGACGAACCAGGAGATCGGCGTCAGAGAAATCTGAAATAATCCATGCCAGCATCTTCTTCGATGATTCCAGAGCCGATGTCAGAAGGGCAATACTGTTCATAAGACTTTAACTTTCCAAAAGAGAGTTCACTGACAAAACGCGCCAAGTGTTTTCCTGACCGTCATCACTTCTTCCGCAGGATGTAAACAACATCCTCTGTCGTTCCGGACACTACGTGCGGATTGCGAATGTCGTATGAAAAATCGTACGTCTCTGCGATTTCCAGTTTGGGCACTTTCTTCAGAAGCGACATAAACTGACTTTGGTTGTAAGTGCGATACTCCATGTGATCCACGATGCGCATTCGCTTTGTGGGAGTAAACACATCCACGTGCAGACCGAGATGCTCCAGTCGTGTCTTACGGTCAATCCCTTTGGACCACATGTACGAATTCACAACCAGGTTGCCTCGTCGCGCGGACCAGCTTTCTTCCTGCATGGCTGGACATGCAGTTGGCTCCAGATGAATACCAAGGACATAGAGTCCGCCTTTGGTCATTCCGTTCGCCATGCATTCAAAATGCCCGACGGCCTGTTTCTCGGTTGCCAGATGTCGAAACGAATTGATCATATTGAAGGCCGCATCAAACTTCTTTTTGACTTTGAAGTTTGACATATCGCCAACAACGACAGTCTCGGGCAAGTCGTAGCGGCGAAGACGTTCGTTGCAGAAGTCGACGGCTTTGGGATTCAGGTCGTTTCCACCAACTTCATAGCCCGCTCGCCCCAGCTTAATCAGCAGGCGTCCGGTTCCGCAGGCGGGTTCAAAAATTCGCTTCACTTCGCAACCGGCGTGTTTGGCGAAACAGGCTTTCAGAAAGCGGAATTCAGAAGCCACGTCGGACCCGAACAACAGATCGTAGTACTTGGGATAGTCATAAATGCTGGCTTCGACCTGATTGGACATGATCAAAATTCTGGGGCAAGAGTAGAAACAACCTGCACAACCGCCTGCGGCAACTTGCCACAATTCAACGGCAAAGACAGGACATCAGCGAGCTGATGAGCGGGAAGGATACAAAGACGGAGCCGTGAGTTCATCCGAAGGCCACAAGCGTGCGGCTGGTTTAATCTTGTACTGAGTATTTTCGTTTAACGGCGAGCCACAGGCGAAGGCGAAAAAGGGCGTCTGTGGCTCGCCGTTCAACGATTTAATGGACGCCTTGCAACCAGTCTGTTCAGTTGTGTGCGTTTCCAGCAACAAGGCCTACTGAAGTCGGCACCACAAACTAAGCCGATCAAAGCAATATCCTACGGCAGATCACTCAGCTTCGGCGTTTCGCCATCCGGCTGTTTGTAGAAGCGAGTCAGGTCGATGCCGCCTTTGACTTCCATTTCATTGATCTTGAGACGCTGCTCAATCTTGTTCAAACGAGCCTCAAGAAATGGTGGCAGCTTTTTGTCTTCATCGGCTTCCGCCTGTGATGAACGAGGAACCGCGGGATAGTTGAGCTGCCTCTGCAGAGCTGCGAAGAAGTAAAGAGGGTCGCGACCGATGTTGGCTTTCGCAATGCGTCCTTCCTGATCACCGAACAACGCCTTCGCCACCACAGCAACAGGACCGTCGTCCGATTTTTCTACAACCTGTTCACCCGGTTTTCGAGCCGTGGTGCGTCGATTCTGAAAGTGCTGAGACGCACCGTAGACGATTTCAGCCAGTTCTCGTTCGCCGAGTGAACCAGCCAGACGAGCAATCCAGCGACTCCACTCTTCCGAGTACAGCGGGTCCGCCATCATCGCTTTCAGACCTTCGCTATATCCCAGTCGATTACGTGCGATACATTCGAACTGAAAGATAAACAGTCCAGGCATGGAGGGACTGACTGCTCGAAAATGGGCTTCGCTCTCGAGGATCTTCAGTGCCGTCAATTGTTCAAAGCGAGACTCATCTTCTTCTGCTCGGCTGATCACGAACGCCTGAAACGGAGCAAAGTAATGCGGCAGCCGAAACATGGCCGTGCTGATCTTTCCGCTATGCAGGATCTCCGCCCGCATAAAATCGATCGCCATCGGAAGCCGTGTCGTCGCCAGAATCTCCTCGGAAATCGTCTTCAAGATCTCCTGGGACGGTACGTTCTCCAGCAGCCGCTCCCGGTAAACCCGAAAGAAATACTCCTGTTCGATGTACTCTTCTCGATCCAGTACTGGGCCGCGCATGAATTGACCGTTTCATCAGAAATCTGAAAACCGTGACTCTCTCAGTTTGGTCCCCGCTCGATGGAAACGCAATCCCTGCAAAGGATTCGCCCGAAACTGACGGAGGGAGTAAGCAAGAATTTGCCGGACACTTCACCCGCTCCAGCTCAGAAAAAACTTGCTCCACAAGTTCCCAAGAGTACGATTGCAGCAGCCACACTGTCGATATGATCAGTATAGGATTCCAAGTTTTGCCCGGGTTCTCCGCTTGTAACGGGGTGAATACTTGGAGAACATATCGGGCGGGCCGAGTTTTCCAGCGATTTTTGTTCAGACCGAGCAAAAATCCCGGATCATCGTGTCGTTAAACCGTTCCCGGTCCCGATTGCACATGTTGGGCACTTTGAGATTCGTCGCCTTGTCGGAGCTTGCTTGTGAGCACTATTCACGCAAATTCAGCAACATCCGCTTCCCCAGAGTCACTTCCGGAAGAAGACAGTGTTGTCTGGTCGATCTTCGACGCGATGCCAGCATGGGGAATGAGCCTGTTGGTTCACATCGGCATCATTATCATCGTGGCGATGATTTCTCTGCCGGAAATTGCGTTGCCAGAATTCAACCTGACTTCCACTGTCGAAATGGAAGAAATCCAGCAGGTAGAGTATGTGCTCGATACGGAACCATCAGAATCATTGGGTACCAAAAGCGATCTGAACATTGCCAGCCCATCTGCGGCTGTGGCTCAAAATCGTGGTCTGGATAATCATCGAGAAGAGATTCAGCAGATCGAAAGCTCCGTTGTAAATCCCAAGATTCAGCTTAACGAAACAGTGTCGACTCCCAGCGAAGCAGAAATGCTGGAGAACATCGATCTGACCGGTACTACGGAACATGCTGGCGGAACCGACGGCGCTGTTGACCGAATTACGCTGGAAATTGCGAACTCACTTCGTCAGCGGAAGACGCTTCCAGTGTGGCTGATGGACGAATCAATCTCCCTGGAATCACGTCGCGAAAAGATCATCGAACGATTCGAAAACGTCTACCGTCAGCTTGGTCTGATGGATGACATCGACACCAAGGACGCGCTAAAAACAGGGATCGTCGGCTACGGCAAAGACGTGCATGTTCTTCTGGATGAACCGTCCAGTGACATCGCTGAATTGTCCAAAGCCATCAAGACTATCAAAAGCGACACGTCGGGCGTGGAGAATGTTTTCGCTGGCATCAATCAGGCCATGAAGGTTTATGGACCGGTTCGCAAGAAGATGCGAGCCAACATGATTCTGATTATTGTTACCGACGAACGCGGTGATGACTTTGGTGAGAACTACACGGTGCTGGAAGAGGTTGTTAAGCGACTCAGCCGTGACGGCGTCAGAGTCTTCTGTATTGGTAACACATCGCCGTTTGGTCGTCAAAAAGGCTTCGTCCATGTGAAATGGAAAGGCGAAGACGGCACGGACTATGAAGACGACATCGGTGACGCTGACCAGGGACCGGAGAGTCCACTTCCAGAAGGATTGCAATTGCCGTTCTGGACCGCTGACTCTCAGGGCCTCGAACGCATGTCATCTGGCTACGGTCCATACACGCTGTCTCGTTTATGTGCGGAGACCGGTGGTATCTTTTTCGTCGCCGACGACACATCCCGCAAACAATGGGATCCGCAGATTATGCGGCAGTATGCTCCTGACTACCGTCCGGGAGCCGAGTATCGTCGACAGCTCCAGGGCAATCTGGCAAAGCAGTCATTGATCGCAGCCGCTCAACTGGCTGTGACAGAACCTGTGCCAATTCCACAGCGAACTTTCCAGGCCAATAACGACAATATTCTGCGAGAGCAGATTACAGAAGCTCAGAAGCCACTGGCTGTGCTCGACTACTTCCTCGAACGAGTTCACACAGCACTGGAAGCCGGCGAAAAGCATCGTGATAAACTGGACTCGGATCGCTGGCGAGCCAGCTACGACCTGGCGATGGGCCGAGTACTGGCCATGCGAGTTCGAGCATTCGGTTACAACGCCGTGTTGGCCGAAATGAAATCGAATCCGAAACGATTCGAGAAAGCCGACAGCAATCAATGGAGGCTGGAACCATCAGAGGCGATCGACGCCGGGGCCAACGTTCGCAGAATGCACGACAAGGCTCTGGAGTATCTGCATCGTGTTATCAACGAACATCCAGGAACGCCCTGGGAGTTTCTCGCCACGATGGAGCTGAACGAACCACTGGGATGGGAATGGAAAGAGGGACATATTGAAATCGCCGCCATGAATGGCGGTGACGGTCGCCGAGGTCCCCAGTTCGCTCCCGAAGAAGAAGCTCGTCGTCGACAGGCTCAGGAAATGCAGCGGAAAAAAGAAGCTTCAAAGCCAAAGATCTAAAAGCTGATTCTGCAACCTTAGCTGAATTCTCTTATCGAACGGTTCACGGAATCTTGGCGCGGAGTTCATTCTCCAGCAGAGAGAGACTCGATTGGGTCCGCCAGGCCGACCAGAAAGCGTCGCTTGCGTGTATGCAGCGGGGGTGAGAAGTCATTGCGAACTCAGTCCCGGGAAGTTTACCGGTTGAGCAGCCAGGGCCATCAGCCCTTGTCATTACCCACGACATCGAGACCCCTGCACGCTTGTCGTGCAGGTGAATACGTTTTGAAATTAGGCAGATAGCATCAATGTGGCCGTCCCCGGCTCGCTCGTCGAGCCGGAACGCAAGTGAAAAGCTTTGGCTCATGCCGGACGAGCCGGCATGGGACCTGATCTTCAATTGTTTGACTGCTAATTTCAAAACTTCGCTACTGCCGGGCAAGCCAGCAGCGGGCGAGGAATTTCGTGGGCAGTGACAAGGCCATCAGTCAAGGGTTCAAGGCTATTCGCCAGTGTCGAATGAAACAGACACGAATGACCATAGCCATAGTTTCTGACGAAGAATTGTACCCGACCTCGGACGTTATACCGTAGCCATGGCACCGCGAGTCGGATTGCGGACGGCTTCCAGTATTGAGTCGATTCGAACAGGCTTGGCAAACCAGCCGTCGACGGCAAGATTCGAACTGAATTCTTCACGAGCTGAGCCACTCACGGCAAACACCTTCAGCCGGTTGAGTCGGAAGTCATCGCGGATCAGCTTGATGAAAGAGGGGCCATCAATCTCGGGCATGCGCATATCGAGCAGCACGAGATCCGGCATTTCGTTTTCGTGAAGATAGTCGAAGGCATCCTGGCCGTTGACCGCCGTGGCCACTGGAATTCCGGAAAGCTTCAGGCAGTCTGCCAGCAGTTCTCGCTCATTCGCCTGATCTTCAACAATCAGAACTCGTGGCGATTTCTCCGCGACTGTACAGTCTGGAATGGCCGCCTCCAGATCACTCAACTGACCCACGACATCAGCGAGCTGGGTAGCAGGTTCTACAGCCATGCCTCGGCTGATCTGCCTTTGAAGAAGCTGCAGTTTCAACGTCAGTGCGTTGAGTTTATTGTTCAGCCGGTGACGATGTTCCCGTTCAGCATCGGAAACAGAATGACTTTGGGCGGCCATTGCACCAGAGCCAACCTTTTCAAGTATCTCATGGCGATGAACTTCAATGTCGACGGGCGCTTCAATTCCCAGACGGGTCACAGCACCTTTTGACTGCAAGACCTCAATGGAGATCCCAAGACCCGGAAATACAATCTTCTGACCCGGACGACGCGCTAGCACAAGCATCAGACCAACCCTCCATGGAAACACAACCTGCTGCCGATCGAGACACAAGTCACGAAAATACGGCAAACATTGGCATTCTGGGGTCGCATCCTGCGAATCAAGATCCGCTCGTTGAACTTTCGGCCCAGCTACGAAAATCGTAAAGCTGCAATCATCGGATGATCCTGCGATGAATTGACCGATCTGCCTTAAGGCAGCGCCTTCAGTTTTTCAAACAGCATACATTAGCGCAAGTCCTTATGCGCTTTCTGCGAACATTCGAAGGTTAACTCTCCCAGTTAGAACGTCAAGAGCAAGACACAAGCATTGGTCATCAAAAAAAATGCAATTGTCATCAAAAAATTGGAAACGTTCTCAGCCGGAACGTTTTCTACGGCGAAATCGACTACCCGCTGGCGATGCGATGCAGCACATCGAATAGTTCATCCAGATTCACCGGTTTCACGAGGTGAAGATTGAATCCCGCCTCAAGCACCTTCACTTTGTCCGATGGAAGTCCATACCCGGTCAACGCAATCAGATGCGGTTGAGGCTGGTTGTGCTCTGCTGAGATGCTTTTGCGAACTTCCCGAGCCACACCAAAGCCGTCTCGTCCCGGAAGCCCAATATCGACAATGGCGATATCGGGTCGCCACTCGAGAATCAGATCCGTTCCTTCGATTCCATCACAGGACACGCGGACTTCATTCCCATCCATTTCCAACAGCGTCCGAAGACACAACTGCACATCGGAATTGTCTTCGATGATTGCAATTCGCAATGACGGAAGTCGAACGGCCTGTGTTGTACCTGTCTTCGCTTTGTCCAACTTTGCAGAAGAAGGCTGCGGCACAGCCAGGGGCAGTTGAATCGTAAACTCGCTTCCGAATCCTGTTCCCTGACTGAACGCGCGGATAGTTCCTCCATGCAATTCGATAATGGCCCTGACCAGCGTCAGTCCAACCCCAAGGCCACCTTCCGCACGATCAATCGTATCTCTCGACTGCACGAACAACTCAAAAATCTGATCCAGCATGTCCGGCGCGATACCGACTCCGGTGTCTCGAACAGAAAGCACCGCCTGATTGTCCTGACGCGACAGCTTGACCGTGATGGTGCCTCCATCTGACGAATACTTCACCGCATTCCTCAGAAGATTGATAACAACCTGATGCAGTCGCGCGGGATCACCATCGACCAGGCACTTCTGATCCATTCCCTGCACTTCAATCACTCGTCTGCTGGTCTCCGGCAGACGCTCAATCGTTCGCAACTCCTCCGCAACAATATCTCCCAGACAAACCACTTCGCGGCGCAGGACGATCTTGTTCTGAGTTACTCGAGCCACATCCAGCAGATCGTCGAGCAATAATCGCATTTGCTCCGCCTGTCGACGAATCACGTTGCTCGCTTCGGTGTCATTGCCGTCGATCGACTTTCTCAAGTCCAGCATCTGCGCGGCATACAGAATAGCACTCAGCGGATTTCGCAGTTCATGCGACAGCATCGCGAGGAAGTGATCGCGGTTGCGAATCGTGTCCTGAATCGCCTGTTCTGATTTCTTCCGAACCGTGATGTCTCGCGAGATCGTCGATACACCCACAATCCGGCCCGCCGCATCACAGATCGGAGAAACCGTGTGCAGCACATCAATAATGGATCCGTCACTGCGTTTTCGTCGTCGTTCCTGCGTGACCGAACGACTACTGCGGATCGCCGCCATCAGTTCCTCAAAGGACTCTGCGGACTCGGCTGGATACAGGAACTCCGTATCGCGACCGATGGATTCTTCGGCCGAATATCCGAACATCTCCTCGGCACCCCGATTCCAACTGATGATTCGACCTTCCAGGTCTTTACCGATGATCGCATCGCCCGAAAACCGCACAATAGCGGACAGGTGCTGAAGCTTGGCCTCGGCCACCTTGAGCGGCGAAATATCAATCAGAGACAATACGACTCCGTCCATGGTCATCGTGCTGGTTCGATAGGGCAAGATTCTCAGGAAGTAGCAGTTTCCTTCGCGATCTCGAACTTCTTTTTCGATCGGCCGCCCCGTCTCAAGCACATGATTCAGCAACTCCATCAGCGGTTCGTCCAGCGAATGCGCGAAGCTGCTGAGCGGTCTGCCGGAATCATGCGGCAACAGGTTCAAAAGCCGAGCCGCACGAGGAGTAAACCGCCGGATGCAAAGATTGCGATCCAGAAACACGATCCCGACGTCCGTGGCCAGAAACAGATTCTCAAGATCCGCAGTCACCTGAGTCAGCTCTTCAATCTTATGCTGATACTCCGCGTTGACCGTGTAAAGTTCTTCATTGACCGAGTGCAGTTCCTCATTGGTGCTCTGCAGCTCTTCGTTCGATGCGACAAGTTCTTCATTCGTCGCCTGCAATTCTTCGTTGCTGGATTCCTGCTCTTCAATCAGAGCCTGCAGGTTTTCGCGAGTATGTCCCAGTTCCAGTTCCAGTTCCAGCGCCTGCAACTGATCGCGTGAAGCCACCTGCAGATCCACGGCATTCTCGTCGCGAGCCATCGCGGGGAGCCCCATGTCTTCCAGCAGGATCAAAAAACTGGTCAGCCCCGAGATGCGATCGTTGATGGGCTTCACGGTCAGGCGAGTCATCAGATCGTGGCCATCGTCCGAAGGAAGTCGGACTCCAGTGAAGACCACCGGCACCAGCAGTTTTTCGGCCCGCGCTAATGCGCCCAGCAGAATCATCTTCAGATCATTGTCGATGAGATCCAGAAACAGTGTGGATGCTCTTCCGTCTCTGACTCGCAGAAACTTGCCCGCTTTCCCGAAACTGTGGACCAGCTCCTTCCGATCGTTGATTAGAAAGCTGGGCGGCATGTGCTCTTCCAGCAGTCGATCATAGACCGCCTGCTGCAGTCGATCGGAGGCGGACGATGTGGCTCCATACGGTGACGTGATGCGTGGGCGTTGTGGACCGGCCGTCGACATCAGACGAAAATCGGTTCGCAGACGCACGTCGCGTCTCTTGCGAAAAATCTTCCAGCGCTCATCAATCGATTCGAACTCGTCCGACAGTTCCCCCGTCGTCTCGCTGGGTCCCAGAAACAGAACACAGCCAGCTTTCAGTCCAAAATGAAACAGTGAAAGCACCTTCTTCTGTGCCGGCGGCTGCAGGTAGATCAACATGTTGCGGCAAGTGACCAGGTGCAGCCTGGTGAACGGAGTATCCTTCAGCAGATCATGCGGCGCGAACACAATCATCTTGCGAATGTGCGGCGCCACCTGATAGCCGTCACCTTTGGGGACGAAGAACTGGGCTCGTCGCTGAGGATTCACGGCGGCCAGTGATGCTTCGCTGTAAACACCCGTGCTGGCCACTTCCAGCGAAGCCCGATGTGCGTCTGTGGCAAAGATCCGGACCAGGATCGGCCGATTCATCAACGCCAGTTGTTCCTGAATCAGAATCGCGATCGAATACGCTTCTTCCCCCGTCGCGCAGCACGCGACCCAGACACGGAACTCCTGATCATCGCCGACGGCTTCCAGCAGACGAGGCAGCTCTTCACTCGCCAGCAGATGAAAGGCCTCACGGTCTCGGAAGAACTGCGTGACTCCGATCAGCAGATCCTTGTAAAGCTGATTTAGCTCCGCACCATTGTCCGACAGCAATTCCACGTACTGCTTGACGCTCATCGAATTATTCAGCAACAGCCGTCGCTCCACTCGCCGCGTAACGGTGCTCGGCTTGTAATGACGGAAGTCGATGCCATACTCTTTCCGCAGCATGCGAAAGATGGCCTGAAGACCCACCTCTGGAACCACCGGCTCCGCCTCGCCGCCCTCTTCAGGCGAACGCCGCATGCGCACCAGTTTCAGAATCGCATCCGGCATTTCCGATGGCGGCAGAACCAGATCCACGAGCCCCGTTTCCCGCGCGCTGCGAGGCATACCGTCGAACCGCGAGGACTCTTCGCTTTGAGCAAGCACCAGCCCACAGGCATCATGGATGTCTCGAATTCCGCGTGATCCGTCGCTTCCGGTTCCCGACAGCATGACGCCGATGGAGCGACTGCCAAAGTCCTGTGCGAGCGATCTGAGATAGCGGTCAATGGGCAGAGCGAATCCCTGAGACAGGTCTTTGTCTGTCAGATAAAGTCGGCCCGTCGATTGAATCATCTCCTTCCGAGGAGGCATCAGATAGATCGCATTGGGGCGCAGTTCGATGCCATCTTCCACGCGAACGATCGGGATCCGTGTTCTGCGAGCCAGCAGCTCATCCATCATGCTTTTGAAGTCGGGCGACAGATGCTGCACGACGACAAAGCAGAGTCGCGATTTCTCGGGAACGTGTTCAAAGAACTGCTCAAGCGCCTCCAGTCCGCCCGCCGAGGCACCGATTCCAACGACAAAAATGCTTCTTCATCTGAGGAGCTGACCGTCGGAATGGTCAGCTCATTCTTGATCGCGTTTCCCAATTCTGTGTCGTGCATTGTAATACCCGGTCCACCTGAAAACGCAGCCTCGCGACATTCGTAACTTCAATTGCCCTCACAAAAACACGCTCGCAACAACGCTTCCCTGAATTCACAGAACCAAACCCGGACCGTCCTTGATTCCCCGCGATGAAACTGGTTCGAAACATTGTCCGTATATGGTGTGCCTGCGTTCGCCGGGGCGAACTTGTCACACCCTACAAATCGCAACGTCTTCCCGTAGGGTGTGACAAGTGAGCCTTAGCGAACGCAGGCACACCGGTTGAGACTCAGCCGAAATCAAACAGCTCACTCCAGAAGGATTCTCGCTTCTTCGGTTGAGTGTCCTCCCTCGATCCTGATCGAGAAGAATCGTCGGAGTCGTAGTGACGCTCACGGTCTTCTGACAGTCGCCCCTTGCCCGTATCGCGCCCCGATCGTTCAATAATCTTGTCCAGCTCACCACGATTCAGCCATACCCCGCGACAGGCGGGACAGTAATCAATTTCAACTCCGGATCTTTCCATCATCTGCAGATTGGATTCACACACAGGGCACTTCATCGCAACAGCTCCCTAGATCAAAGAAACAACAGAATTCGGCAAGACTTCAGCAGCCAAAGGTATTCCCCGGCGGAATCCGCATTACTCGACAAGCGACCGGAGCCAGCCAACTCTTGTGGTCGCGCCGCCCGGAATCTGAATTCGTCTTGTCATGTTCCCAATCTTCATCGTAGGGAGATGTCAAACAATGACAAATCTATAGTACGCATGACATCCATTGATTCAATCAATGTATTTTCATTGATGTGACGGCAGGGTAAATGCCGCATTGTGGAAGTGCGTGCTCAGGAGTTGGCGATGCCTGGCAGAGTGAACACGACCGGCCCATCCGGCGTAACGCTGTTCTCACAAGCAATACTTCTGCTCGTGCGGTCGTGCAGATTCCTGAATCTGCAGAACGAGCCCACAGCTTCCGTGCGAGTCCTGCGGGCGGAAAGCGGGGCCCATAGCGCCTGACGTACCGGCATCGAAACTGCCGTTGACTACGACGGTCAAGACAAATTCTGCCTACGGCAGCAGTCCCTGAGATTTCGCAAGCACATGCAACAGCGTCTTATTGTCCAGAAACGGTTCGTTTCCGACAGCAGCCCAGATGACCTTCCCACTTCGGTCAACCACAAATGTTCCGTGCTTCATGAACTCCGGCTTGTCATCCGTCTCTGGCTGATACACGCCCCACTGCGTGGAAACGGCATAGTCGATATCCGACAGAACCGAAAAATGAAACTCTCCATACTCCTTGTACTTCTCCGCAGTGTGGTCAGAAGTATCAGAGCTGATCGCAACGATGTCGGCATCCAGTTCTCGGAAGTAATGCTGGTCCTTGTCCAGTGCAAGTAACTGGGCGACGCAATGACTGCAGCCATAGCCAAGATAAAAGACAACAACAATGGGGCGGTCTTTCCCCAGATGGCTCAATTCCTGGGACACTCCATTCACGTCAGGCAAACCAAAGTTTGGGGCCGCATGGCCAAGTAAAGGATGTGATTGAGAAGCCTCCGGGACGAATGTAGATTCCGCCAGAACAACGGAAAGGCCTTCGGTCAATCGTCGCTTCTGAGCAGCTTGAAGGTAGGCTTCTGCGTCATTCCGAATATGGCCCGTGGAAACAAGGCCATACTGCATACAGATCTGACGACACTGCTCAAGTAGTCCGCTGTTCTCTGCTACAGCTTCGGGAGGATTCGTCGTATGGTACACAAGGACAACCGCATACATCGCGGCAATGAATCCAAGGAATCCCAAAAAGATCCGCGTGCTCATGTCACGCGGCTTGGTCGAATTCGCTGCAGATGACTCCTGAACATCGCTCGCCATCTGCTGAACTCCTCTTTCCGTGATCGTTCTCAAATGCATTGCAGGATGTGAACCGGCGGTTCAGGGTCGCGGCAACCGGTCAACCAATTACTTAGCGTCAGTGGCTTACTTTGCGTCAGTGGCCGGGACCGATTCTGCAGAAGGAGCTGACTCGGCTGCAGGTTGATCTGCCCCCTTGCTCGCGGCTTCCGGCGTGGAGGCTGGCTCTGGAGTGGTCGCTTCTTTTGCCTCGTTCGCGGCTTCGGCCGGAGTGGCTTTCTCCTGCTGTGCGGGCAACGGTAAGGCAACCAGGGGAGGAAGCACCGTATACAACTTTTCTTTCAATGCCGCGATTTCCTGGCTTTTATCCGGGTAGGCATTTGTTAAGGACTGATAAACCTGGGTCGAAAACTCTAACTGACCAATGTCACGCGACAACTGAGCCAACTTCAATCTCTCTTCATAGCCGTCCTGTGTTTTCGACACCGCCGTCAACTGATTGAGAAAGTCTTTGTCCAACGCCTGCAACTGATCGAAGTTCTGCTGAGCAGCCATCGCCAAGTTTTCATTACCAGCGAGCTTTGCAAGATCCGTCAAAACCTGAAAGAGCTCGGCGTTTCTTGTCAAAAACTCCAGACTGGCCCTTAAGCCAGCGATCCCCTCAGCCGCCTTTTCCGCAGTGCCCTCCTTCAACTTTAGCCGACCATAGAGAACTTGGCTTCTGGGGTCGAACGGAGCCTCTTTTCGAAGTGATTGCACCGTGACAGCCAATTTGGCCAGATCACCAGACTGAAGCATTTGTTCTGCCTCAAAAAAGCCTTTTGCCGGAGACTGATCAAGGAGAACCAAATACTCTTCTGCTCTCTTCATATCACCAGTCTTCAGCAGACTCTGGACCAAACGCTCGGCAATCACTGAATTGATCGGGTTGTTTTTGTCCGCATCAATCGCAGCCTGATAATTGTTGGCGGCTTCAGAAAACTGTCGTCGATCAAAAAGAATATCTCCCCGCATCCTGCAACTTTCCGAGAGCTTGTATTCAGCCGTGATCAAGGCCTCGAGATGGGAAAGGCTTAAATCAAGGGCAAGCATTTCCTTGTAGATGGAAGCGAGCCTGAATCGAGCATCATTTGAATCTTTGTTTTCCTTCAGAACAGTCTCGAACGTCTCCACAGATTTCTGCAGGTTCTCCGACTGAGCGTAGGCTGTCCCCAATAGCATCAACGATTTTTCACGAAGCTCCGGTACCTCGGACGCCTCTTTCAACAAGACGATCGCCTTGAGTGGCCGTGAGCTTCCCAGTTGCAGAATGCCATCCAGGAGTTTCTTTTTGTTCGCGAATTCAGGATAGGCAGCTAACTTCTCTGTGATCGACCTGATCGAGTTCGCATCCTGCTTGTCCATTGCGACCAAGGCCTGTTCAAACAACTTTTCGGGATCCTCGGGAATGGATCGCTGAACCAAGGCAAAGATAATGCCGGCTCCCAAAACAGCCATGATCCCCAAAATCCACCAGGGAACTCCGCCAGAGACACGAGGCTTAAGATTCGTTTTTGAAGCAGGTTGTTTGGACATTGGTCTTTGTCTAAGAATGACTGAATCGAAAAACGGCACGAATCCGGAATCAATGGCTTTTTTGAGGGTTTCTGACACCGCCGCAGACGAACGCTGACAGAAAGTTTTCCCGTGACTCCTCCAGCAGCAGTATAGCCCGAGACGACAAGAATTCTGTGCAGCACGAGCCGTCTTCGAAAAGCCATTTCTCCTGAACTCGTTGGTTCACTACGGACTTTTCCGGTTTTGTATTGGAAAATCTGCATGATCGGCCAAGCTTTTCAGCCCAGATTAATCTTCCTTGAAAGTCACCGCGGTTCTGCGGATGCTGTCAGAATGTCTGAGCCACGTCCTACCACAACCCGTCGTCAGGTGCTCTCTGCGCTGAAACCCGCTCGGATTTCTGAAGAAATCCTGACTGCGACACGGGTTCAGCCGTCGGCTGGAATCACGGTTCGCCTGACAACCCGCGCGATGGCCTGTGATTTTTCGGTCATCATGAATCCGGGCCCCACAGAACAAATCGAAGCCGCCGGAAAAGCACTCGAAGCCATCCACGCCAGTGAAGCCTGGATGAGCATTTATCGCGAAAACAGCGAATTCTCACGGCTAAACCGGTATGCGGCTGACGGCCCCCAAACCCTCAGGGGCGACATGTTTGAGCTGATTCAAACCGCTCAGAAAATCCATCTGACCACGGACGGTGCATTTGATATGGCCACAGGTGCGTTGACCCGACTTTGGCGAGCCTGTCGTCAGGAACAACGAATTCCCGCACAAATAGAGATCGAGACCGCTCTTGCGATCTCCGGAATGCAACATCTGACACTGAATCCCCGGGAGAACAGCGTCGCCTTTCGCACACCCGGGCTTCTACTGGATCCTGGCGCAATCGGAAAAGGCTACGCGCTCGACGATGCCGCCCTTCAATTGCAGCAGATTGAGCATGCTCCCCAGTCTTTCCTCCTTCACGGAGGTCACAGCAGCCTCAAAGCATTCGGGCCTCACAACGGGCATCCCGGGTGGCCGATTGGAATCGGGAATCCACTGTTCACTGAACAGCGACTCGGAACACTGCTGCTTTGTGACAAGGCCATGGCCACCAGCGGTTCAAATATCCAGTTTTACAGACACGAAGGCCGTCGTTACGGCCACATTCTCGATCCTCGGACTGGCTGGCCGTTGGACGGAATGCTATCCGTGACCGTTCTGGCCCCCTCCGCAGCCGTCGCAGACGCTCTATCGACCGCGTTTTTCGTCATGGGCGTCGAAAAAGCCTGCCTGTGTTGTAAGAATTGGCCAGAAGTTGGTGCTATCCTGATCCCTTTTCCGGACAGGGGCCGGAAAGTCTCCCCAACGGTGATCGGAATTCCGGACGAGCAAATCGTCTGGGATGAGGATCAGGTCGTGCTTCCGGACGGTTCTTTCGTTCCAAAGCAGGACAGCCCTGATAAACCGCGCTAAAATTGTTCATTTCGAATCGTTTTAGTCGGCTGCCTCAAAAAAAATTTATGCAGGTCAATCCTGCGGCAATTCATCTGACAAACTCCCGCCGAACCCACTCTCCCGGAGCTCGTTTCCTGTGACTGATATTCGTCGATATTCATTCGCCGCTGTAGTCCTGCTTGTCGTGCTGCGACTCGGACTGGGCTGGCAGTTGCTGTACGAGGGACTTTGGAAGATTGACACCCTCGGCACTTCCTATCCGTGGTCCTCGGATGGCTATTTGAAGAGCGCGCAAGGTCCCATGCGAAACGTGTTTCGCGCGATGACTGGTGACCCGGACGACAAAAGCTGGTTGGATGAAGAGTTGGTGGCTCAGCGCTGGGATCAGTGGAAGTCTCGCTTCGCCGCTCACTACGGTCTTGATGAACGACAGATTGGACGCCTGAATGCTTTGATCGATGGTCCGTCCGCCTTTGCATCTCCTCTCGAATCACTTCCTGCAGGTGTTGATTTTAAAGCCGCAAAGCTTGACGGCACTGTGAGCTTCGATGCCAAAGCTAAACAACTGCGAGTCGACGGCAGGAAGCATCTGTTGGCAACGGAGAAAGCGACTTTGGAAGAACAAGTCGCCGATAAAGAAGGTCCGGAGTACGACAACTTTCGCAAGGCTCTGAACGATGTGTTCGCTCGCGCGAGCAAACTGTCTTACAAGGAACGTACACGTGCCCATCTGATGGGGAACCCGGATAACTCCGGAAACATCGATGGCCGCATCAGCCAGCTCAAACTTTACTCAGAGATGGTCAAGCGTTACGAAGACAAGTTGTCTGCGGCCCACATCGCCTTCGAAATGGATCATTTGAATCGGGTCTGGTCGGATGCTCGAGCAAAAGGGCGAGAGCTGGCCGGACCGATCATGGCGATGGATGTGGAACTAAAGGAAGACGCAATGGATATCCTGTCGGTGGATCAGTTGAAACGAGGACCACTACCGACGCCGTGGACTCCGATCAAGATTGTTGACACGTTGACGATCGCAGGATTGGCGGGCCTGGGCCTCCTGCTGATTATTGGACTTTTCACCCGCTTCGCTGCATTCTCAGCCGCCTTCATGGTCTTCGGTTTTTATATGGCCATGCCGCCGCTGCCGGGAGTCCCCGACGCGCCGGGTCCGGAACATAGCTTCATCGTCAACAAGAACCTAATCGAAGTCCTGGCTCTGCTGGCTCTGGCCTGCGTTCCCAGTGGGCAATGGTTTGGAATGGACAACCTGCTGGGCCGGGTCTTTTCCGGAAAAAGCAAATCTGCGGCGAAGTAGAACGATCAACGGAATTCAGAAACATCAAAGACAAAATATAAAAATATTGGAGATCAATCATGGAACTTACACCAGAACAGACACAGATCGGGAAGGACAACTTCAACGAAGCTGTCGGGTTTACTCGACGAGATGTCCTGAAGACAGCCGCCGCCGGCAGCATCGGCCTCGGCGCTTTGTACTTTGACTATCAGAAGTTGAACGGCACGCCAGTCAAGGCGGCATTCATCGGCTGTGGCGACGAAGCCAACGTGTTGATTACCGAACATCCTCCTGAGTACATGGAGATCGTGGCGGTCGCGGATCCACGACCTGCCAACATCGAACGAACATTCAAGGGCAGCCACCCTGAGGCACGCATCGGGCTGAACAAGAAACTGGGCCAGGCCAAAGCCTCAGAGATCAAAGTCTACAAAGATCATCTGGAACTGCTCGAAGCTCGCAAAAAGGGCGAAGTCGAGTTTGAGATGGTCGTCATTGCAGTGCCACTCAGCCAGCATGCTCCGATCTCAATCGCCTGCCTTGACGCAGGTCTGCATGTGCTGACGGAAAAGCTGATGGCACACAATATTACTGAGTGCAAGCAGATGATTCGCAAGGCCGAAGAAAAGGGCCTTCTGCTGGCCGTCGGGCATCAGCGTCATTACAGCGTGCTGTACGACAACGCTAACGATCTGATCAAGAAGGGCTTGCTGGGCGATATCAAGTTCATTCGTGCTCAGTGGCATCGCAATAACAGCTTCCCGGGTCGTGATAGCTGGCGAAAATGGGACCGTGATGCCGATGCGAAGAAAGACAAAGAGACGCTGCTGGAGATGGAAAAATCCGGTCGTCTCAAGGAGCTTGGTTACGAAAGTGCCAAACAACTGATCGACTGGCGTTTGTACAATTCCACAGGCGGCGGTCTGATGGCAGAACTTGGCAGCCACCAGATGGACGCGTCCAGCATCTTCCTCGGCAAGAAGCATCCGCTGGCAGTCCAGGGTTACGGCGGAAAGAACTTCTATGGTGTCAAAGGCGTCGGCCCGGAAGAGAACTGGGTGGACGACCGCGACATCGACGACCACATCTATGTGACGCTCGAGTTCCCTGGCAAGCACTACGAAGAAGACAAGAACGACGTTGCGATCGTGACGTATTCATCGATCAACACGAATCGTCAAGAGCCTTACGGCGAAACTGTCTTCGGCAGCCGCGGTACTCTGATCATGAAGACCGAAATGGAAGCTCTGCTGTACAAGGAAGAAAGTCCTTCCAGCGGTGGTGGCCTCGAACAACGCCTCTGGGTGATCGACAATTCCAAAGGCGGCGGCCCAGCACTCGACAGCTACAACACAGCCGCTCCTTCTGCAGCCGGTGCGATGGCGAAGGGCACGATGGGCGATAAGGTCAGCCGTGGCTATCGTGAAGAAATGGAACACTTCTGCTACTGCATCCGCAATGGCAAGGGCTGGCAGGAACTGCGTTGCAATGGTCGAGTCGCCATGGCTGACGCGATTATGGCGCTGACAGCGAACCTGGCCATGAAGCACAAGAAACGAATTGTGTTCAAGGAAGAGTGGTTCGATGCGTCGAGCGATGCTGTTCCTGAAACCGACGAACAGATTCCATCCTGATCTTTCGAAAAGTTGGCTATTGGTTCCTGAGGACTTCTCAGGCCCTGACTATTCAACACTGACTCAACGGCGGGATCTCCCCACAGATCCCGCCGGGAACCCAGACCATGGCCCGCTGGCCCGACAATCCTCGTTCCAACTTTATCGCTCTCGGGCTGATCTTTGTGCTGTTCCCGCTGCTGGCCTGGGCGTGTGTGTGGTTTATGAAGCGGTAGGCCCATTCCGGCGAGCGTCCGCGTGTTAAGCCTCCGTGCCAGCGCGCTGTGCTCAGAGGGTTAACACGCTGACGCTCGCCGGCGCATTTTGAACTCGTGATGTTCTGAAAGATCTGATTGTGTCTGACACTGATCCTGCCGCAAAACCTGCGGTATCGTCCGTCAATAAATCCACGCTGATGATCGTCTTCCTGACGGTCTTTATCGATCTGCTGGGCTTTGGCATTGTTCTTCCGCTGCTGCCAAGATACGCCGCGTGGTTTAATGCCAGCAAGATGCAACTCGGATTGCTGATGGCCTCGTTTTCCGCCATGCAGTTTCTGTTCGCTCCGATGTGGGGCGGCTTGTCAGATAGAGTCGGACGTCGGCCGATTCTGATGCTGGGACTTTGTGGCTCTGCGTTCTCGTACGGACTCTTCGGTTTTGTTTCGTCACAGGGCCGTGATTTCGCATGGCTCGGACTTGGTGCTTTGCCCTGGCTGTTTATCACACGCATCGGTGCCGGGATTGCCGGAGCTACGATCTCAACAGCTCAGGCCGTCATCGCTGACTGCACGGGAGCCGAAAACCGTGGCAAGGGCATGGCTCTGATCGGAGCTGCTTTCGGTATCGGCTTTACCTTCGGACCTCTGATCGGTGCGGCCTGCGTGTCCGAAGACGCTGCTGTGGCGCTTAGTGATTCGCAACTGGCGATGGTGAAGTCGTGGAAGGATGATGACTCGACGACGCTGAGTTCAGAAGAATTCATTGGGTTACTGAATAATGCGGATTCATCATCGAAAGCGACAAAGCCAATCGAGGGTGCCAATAAAGAAGCTATCAATCTGCTTTTGCCCTCTCCGCTGGCTCGCAATGAACTCAAACGACAATTGCTGACGCCTCCTTCAGGTCTTCCCGGTTACGTCGCTTGTACTCTTTCTGCAATCGCACTGATGCTTGCGACGATGAAACTTCAGGAATCTCGACGGCCATCTGAGCAGTCTCAGCGATCAACTCATCGAGCGTTCCGGCCGAGTGAAGTTCTGCGGCACCTGACAACGCCAGGCATGTCAACAATCCTGTTCGCCGTATTTATCACGACATTCGGCTTCGCGCAGTTTGAGAGTACTCTGTCGTTGCTGACGCGGGAGTTTGGTTACGGCAGTCGCTGGAACTTTCTGTTGTATGCCTACGTCGGATTGGTGCTCACAATCGGACAAGGCATGCTGGTGCGCCGCATGCTGCCTCGCCTCGGCGAACGTCGCATGGCCCTGATCGGCGTCACGCTGATGACGACAGGCTTTGTGCTGATCGGACTGACAGGCCTGAGAATTCTTCCTCCGCCGTCACTCTGGTTTATTCTGCCGATCGTGGTGATTGGATTCTCAGCGGTGACTCCATCACTGCAGTCACTTCTGTCGCAAGCAGCTTCCAGTGACGAACAGGGCTCGGTACTTGGAACAGGCCAAAGCTTGTCATCACTCGCTCGAATCCTCGGGCCTTTCCTCGGCATTCAATTGCTGGGCCTGTCGACCTCAATGCCCTACTTCCTCGGCGCCTGCCTGATCCTCAGCGGCGGAGCTTTGATTACTCGGCTGCCGGGCAAAAAGCTCAAGACGGAAGTTGCCGCGAATTGATTTGAACGTACATCGCGCCATTTGCCACCGGGTTCACCCCGGTGGTCTAGCGGCTTGTGCACCAATGCTTCGTCGATCGCTGTTATGTTCCCGTCAATTCGATCGAGGGCAACTATTCTTCCTTCTCTTCCGGTGGCAGCGAACGGACTCGCACGTTCTTCAGACGTCCGGTTGTGGAATAGGTTGAAAAGCCGAACGGCTTGGATCGATCAACTTCAAAACGAGTTCCGATCTTCATATCGGTCGTATCAACGTCAACAATCTTGGCGTCATCCAGCCAGGCATGCAGATGCTTGTCTCGCACGACGATGCGGACCTTGTACCACTGGCCCTTTTCGAATGTCTGATAGCTGGTCGTTTGATTCTCTGAAGCGTCCATCCCGTTGAGGCTGGAAATTCCGCAAACACCACCACCCCAGCCGCCCAGAATCAGAGAGCAATGACTGTCTTTGACTGGAAACGTCAGGCCAGCGAAGAAATCGCTGCCAGCTGCTCGTTGAGCTTCGAACTGGATTTCGTAGTCGACCTTCGGGATCTCCTGCTCGGTATGAATCCCCGATAGGTCGGATCCCTGACTGATCACGACTTCACCGTTTTCGACGAACACTTCCCCTTCGCCGCCGAAGTTGGTGATCTTCCAGCCTTCCAGATCTTTGCCGTTGAACAACTGTTTCCAGCCGTCCTTGTCAGCCTTCTTCGCATCCGATGACTTTGGCTTCTCTTCCGTCTTTTCTGCAGGGGGCTTTTCAGCTTTCACGTCCTCCGCTTGAATTGGTGATGATCCCACAACGGCAGCACACAGGGCTGCAGCGAAGACGGGCCTTCGGCAGAAGAAACTGAACAGGGTTGATGACATTGGTGGGACTCCTGAACGAAGGAGGATTGGGAATTTCCATGAATCATGGCTGGCTGTTGATCAATCGTAACCAGCGGCGTCAGCGAGGGAAGTCTGCAAATGAATGCAGGCAATTCCTTTCCTCAATGACATTTCGGGTTGTGAATACCCCTGTAATCAATAGCCCGCAGGCCACGCGGAACAAGCATAAACACGATTGCTCAATGAAACATTGCTATCCAGCCATTTTCTAGCGAAACTACGAGGTGCCGGGGAAAGCCGGATTGTCGTCGTTCGGAGTGACCGTTTCGCTCGCAGTGCTGGCTTTAGCCGGCATTCCAGCCTGAATTGGAACCCAAAGACCAACGAAAATCGGCACCACAAGGCAATTCGACCGCCAGGTCAGTTGGCTCAGACCGCTTCCCAGCCCCGGGAAATCCTGACGGAGCCGTTCGAAAATCGCCGATCATGCCTGCCAGAAGCAGCGCTACGCGGTAGGATTTTCGGGCAGCTTCCGCCGCATTCAAACCGGAAACAAGTGAACATTTAGGCAGTATCAACGATGACGATCTCAATGACTGACTACTTCCGGACTCGACAGTCTGACCGGAAGAAGGAAACTCGTTACATCAACGTCATCAACAAGGACAACTGTACGTCATGCAATTCCTGCGCGACGGTGTGTCCTGTTGACTGTATCTACGAAGTCGTCAGCCCGGTTCCATCTGAAAGCTATCATCAGATCGACACCAGCCGCTGCATTGGCTGCCAGATGTGTTACCGATCGCCAAATGACAGCAGTGAGTTTTACCAACTCACGATCTGTCCGTGGAATGCGATCGACATGCTTCACAATCCGAACGTGAAGCCGGACGACAATTCCGTTCTGGAGCCTTATTACCGCGGAACGGGCTCCAAACTTCCATGGCCGAAGCTGGAAGAGTATGGCTATCAGCTGTTTCTGGACGGTGAAGTCTTCCTGCCAACGGCAGAAGAAGCTCTGCACAAGTACTTCCACATTCTTCAGGAAGAAGCTTGGATGTACAGCGAAGAAGACAACATCCGGATCGTTCAGGCTGACGCCGAAACTGGCGAAGGCTTTATTCGCTACCGAGCAACGCAGGAAGGTCGCGATCTTCTGGACTGCATGTTCCGCGGCTACAAGCGGATCTTCATGGACTAGTCCTTTGTGACGGCGATGATTTGAGGTTAATCTTATCAGCCATCAAACGCGGGCCTGTTCTCACTGGACCAGACACCCACGTTTCTGATTGATGACATGAACCATCGAATTGATTGATCACGAAGCGCAGCAGGTCCTTATGATTTCCATTGATCTCAATGGCAAAGTAGCGGTCGTTACCGGAGGCGGGCAAGGGCTGGGTAAAGCCACAGCCACCATGCTGCACAGGGCTGGCGCCGCCGTTGTAATCAATTATCTGAACGACTCTTCAGGCACGGGCAAACGTGTCGCGGAAGAAACCGCAGCAGAACTCGGTGAACGATGCCTCGCGATCGATGCAGATGTTCGATCTCGCGATAATCTTCAACGGATGTTTACAAAGATGGAAGCGCACTTTGGTCGCGTCGATATCCTTGTGAACAACGCCGCAATCCTGCGCGACCGCACCATGAAGAACCTGTCCGATGCGGACTGGGACGATGTTATCGAAACCAATCTGTCGGCTGTCTTCAAAGTGAGCCAGACGGCCGTTCAGTTTATGAACGATGGCGGTCGCATCGTTAACATGGCATCCATCTCGGGCGTGATCGGCTTCTTCGGCCAGGCCAATTATGCCTCTGCAAAAGCCGGCGTGATTGCGCTCACAAAAGTGCTCAGCAAAGAACTGGCCAGTCGACAGATCAACGTCAACGCTGTCGCACCAGGCGTTGTGCTAACCGAAATGGGCAAGTCCATTCCCGATCAGGCTCGACATCAAATGCTGGCTCAGATCCCGCTGCGTCGATTCGGCGAACCTGATGAGATCGCCACCACAATTCTCTTCCTCTGCAGCCCGCTGTCGTCGTACATCACCGGCCAGACGTTGCATGTGAATGGCGGATGGTGGGCATGACGACGTCTCTGGCGAGTAAGCTGTGTTCAGCCGACGAGGCGGTTCAGCTGATTCAGAACGGCGTCACGGTGGCTTCAGGAGGGTTTGTGGGAGCTGGTCATCCGGAAGCTCTCACGGCAGCTCTCGAACGACGTTTTCTTGCTGAAGGCAGCCCGAGCAACCTGACACTCGTTTATGCTGCCGGGCAGGGCGATGGGAAGCAGCGAGGTCTCAATCACCTGGCTCATCCACGTTTGATCAAACGCGTCATCGGAGGTCATTGGGGATTGATCCCGAGACTCGGCACGATGGCTTTGGCTGGCGAAATTGAAGCCTACAATTTTCCTCAGGGAGTCATCTGCCAGCTGTTCCGTGATATTGCCGCCGGTCGTCCCGGCTGCGTCACTCACGTGGGACTTGGCACCTTCATCGATCCGATTCACTCCGGTGGACGTCTGAACGATCGCACAACGGAAGAACTGATCGAGCGAGTTCAGCTGCGGGGTCAAACATGGCTGCTGTATCACGCTTTTCCCATTCATGTGGGGTTGATCCGCGCAACGGCCGCTGACCCGTTCGGCAACCTGATTATGGATGATGAAGCCGTGATTGGCGATGTACTGCCGATCGCTCAGGCCGCTCATAATCATCAAGGCATCGTGATCGCTCAGGTCCGGCGAATTCTGGACAAACCTGCAGCACCACAACACGTGCGAGTTCCCGGCAAACTTGTTTCGAAGATCGTTGTCGCCGACGAGTCAGATCATTGGCAGACTTTTGGTGAACCTTATAACTCCAGCTATTGCCAGCCAGCATCAATCAACGATCCCGCGTTGCAGCCTTCGTTACCAGCCATGCCTCCGGATGCCAGACGAATCATCGCTGCACGAGCTTGCGACGAACTGCTACCCGGAGCAATCGCGAATCTGGGGATCGGACTTCCCGAAGGAGTCGCTCGCATCGCCGCAGAGCGCCAGCTTTTGCACGACGTCACCCTGACTCTGGAGAGCGGACCCATCGGAGGAATGCCGGCCGGTGGACTAAGTTTCGGCGCATCGGTTCATCCGGAAGCCATTATCGATCAGCCGGCGCAGTTTGATTTCTACGATGGCGGTGGTCTGGATTTTGCCGCACTCGGCGCTGCTCAGGTTGACCAACACGGGAATGTGAATGTCTCGCGGTTCGGGACTCGATTTGCCGGTGTCGGTGGCTTCGTGAATATCTCACAGAACGCTCGACGACTCGTCTTTTGTGGCACTCTAACAACCGATGGCCTGGAAGTGGCCATCGAGAATGGCGTTCTTCGCATCGTGCGCGAAGGCCGCGTTGCTAAATTTGTGAAGCAAGTCGAACAGGTTTCATTTGCCGGTCAGGTGGCTCGAGAAGCCAGACGCGATGTTTTGTTCGTCACTGAACGAGCCGTCTTCCGCCTGCAACCGGACGGCGTCGAGTTGATCGAAGTGGCCCCGGGGATCGATGTCCAGCGCGATATTCTTGATCAGATGGAGTTTCGGCCGCTGATTCGTTCCATCTCCGTCATGAAAATCTGACGCGTTGTGCCGCCTGTCGCTCGGCCAGCCACGAACCCAAAGTCTGCTGAAGTGGGTCACTGGTCAGCACTCTTCGACAATCGATCCCAATGGCGCCGCATTCTTTCTGCAGCGTGCACGTAAACTCGTTGTACTGCCGCAGGTACTCGTTTCGCAGACGAAGCGGATCTACGAGCAATCGTTCGCGATCGGCTTCCAGATTATGAAACTCGGTCGGTCGCTCAAACGGGAATGTTTCTTCTTCAGGAGCAACGACGCGAAAAATAATGACCTCATGCTTCGCGTGCCGACAACGTTGCAAAGCTTTCGTCAGCGCGTCGATGTCATCGAAGCAGTCACTGATCAGAATCAACAGGCTGCGCCGAGCAATCTGGGGCAGAGCAGACTCCAGCATAGCAGCAAGCCCCGTGTCAGCCCCCGGAGTGGTCTCTTCGAGAACTTCCTGAATCCTGCGAAAGCCATGTCGATTGCTCGAAGGTTTCAGCTGAGCACGTATCGCAGAATCAAATGTAATCAGTCCGACGGAATCACGCTGGCCAAGCAGCAGCCACGCCAGTGATGCAGCCAGCATTCGTGCATATTGAAACTTGGAAACGGATCGCCCCGCATAAGCCATGCTTCCACTGGCATCAATCAACAAATGAGCGCGGAGGTTGGTCTCGTCTTCAAATTCTTTGACGTAGTAGCGGCCCGTCTTGCCGTACGCACGCCAGTCGATATGGCGGATTTCATCACCGGGACTGTAGTCGCGATGCTCAACGAACTCGACGCTGGAACCTTTGAAAGGACTTCGATGACGGCCCATCATCAGCCCTTCGACCAGTTGCTGAGCGATCAACTCCAGCCGCCCCAGCCGCGCGAGTTCAGCCGGGTTTTCGGGCAGCGGGGTCACTGAAGCGAGAACTCCTGCATCAGATGGCGAGGAAATTGCGGAGCAGGTCGTAACCCTTCTCCGTCAGAAAGCTCTCGGGATGAAACTGGACACCATGCACCGGGTAATCACGATGCTGCAAGCCCATGACCTCAAATGATTGCCCGGGATCTTCGACCCATGCCGTAATCTGCAGACAATCCGGAACCGTTTCGCGAGGCACAATCAGACTGTGATACCGAGTGGCCTGAAAGGGATCCGGCAACCCGGCGAAAACTCCCTGACCCGTATGAGAAATCAGCGAAGTCTTGCCATGCATCAGTCGGTTGGCTCGCACAACTTTGGCGCCAAATACTTCAGCCAGACACTGATGACCCAGACAGACTCCCAGCACTGGCAGCTTCGGGCCAAAATGGGCAATGAGATCTCGAGAAAGGCCCGCTTCCGCTGGAGTACAGGGCCCCGGCGAAATGATGATTCGCTCCGGCTTCAGGTCCTCGATCTGCTCAAGAGTAATCTGGTCATTTCGCTCGACGCGGATGTCAGCGGTCGGATTAATTTCACCGATGCGTTGCACCAGATTGAAGGTAAAAGAGTCGTAATTGTCGAGCAGAAAAATCATGAACAGAACCACCTCAGAGGAGTGGGAGAACCAAAGAACTCGGAACCCAAATAGAAACGGACAGGACTGAAAAACCCGAGGCCATCATCCAGAGTGTTTCAAAACCAGCCGACCATCACAGGCAGACTTTTGATTTAATCGTTTAACGGCAAGCCGCAGGCGTCGTTGCCCAATTTCGCCTACGCCTGCGGCTCGCCGCTAAACGAGAACACAAAAATCCGCAACCGAAACAACCGTCCACCAGCTTCTTATTCATCGAAGCCAATAGAAATCCCGACCCTGTTTTCGACAACCGTCACAGCTGAAAATAGTCGTGGCCCCTCGCAACTTCAATTGATGAACCGTGAATGAGGGTTCGCAATGCGAAAATAGGCGAAGTGCAACGGAGTTTTCAGATTGTCCCGAGCCCGGAAGACTGATCTGGCGGCCATTTTTTGATTGTGTGTAAGCAGGACACGGGAAACGTCGAAGAAGATAAGGAACCTTTCTGTTTTCTCGGTACCCTCCGACTTCGGTCGGCAGGAATTGCCGAAACAGAGGGCTGCTGACTGGGAGGTCAGCCGATCTGGATATGCTTCCGTCGCTGAGTGGATGTCGCCATGAAGAAGCTTGCTGTTCCGTTTGCCTTGCTGATTGCGGGAGCATTGCAGGGATGTTCTGCGGGGCCACAGTTTTTCGGGCATAAAGATCCGACCAGTTGCCAGGAACCTGGTTCAGACGCGTGGTGGGCTGAGAAGGCCGCTTTGCCGCCCGGGGTTCGTCAGAAGTACAAGAAGGGCAAAATCTGGCCCGCTCGCCCTAGAACAAATCTTCCACCCCAGCAGTTTTCGCACACCTACTATTCAGAACATTACTGGCCGCTGCCGTATGTTTGCCAGGACCGTGAATCAGTCGCGGTATTGATGGAAACACAAACGGCTCTGGGGTGGCAGGAAGAGACGACTCTTTACGATCGTCACTTTGACCAGAACGACCAGACTTTGACTCGATCTGGTGAACTTCACCTGCAGTACATTCTGCACGTCGTTCCCGCCGAACGCCGAGCAATCTACATCCAGTCGACTTATGATTCTGCACTGGATGTCATGCGAACAGATGCAGTCAATCTGGCGATGGCGAAATGCTCACAGAATGCTGGAGAAGTGATGGTCACGATTCGCGACTGTCAGCAGATTGGACGACCAGCTGCGGAAGTTCAGGCCATCAATGAAATGTATATGTCGACAATTCCTGCTCCTCGTTTGGGTTCAGCCTCCTCTGGTGGGGCCAGCGCAGGTTCGTCGGGTACTTCCGGCACCGGTTCGACGCCATAGTGTTTTCTGATGGATGAAATGGCCTCTTGGAGGACTTCCGGATGAATTCTGCCGAATCATGTCGATCGTCCGCGAGGTTCATTTGATCAACTGTATTGATGCGCAGTTCCTGCTGAAGTTGTGACCGAGGACAACCGAATAGCAGCAGAGGGCTGCATTATCGTGCCGCAGGAACTCTGAAGAGCTTCCTGCCTTTTGAATGTTCGATCAGCAGTCGTGACTTTCGAGCCTACAAGGTTCGCGCACATGGAGGTGCGACATGAAACGACAATCTCTGACAACTTTGCTGCTTGTTGCCGCGTTCGGCACTTCAGCGGGCTGCGCGTCGTCCGGAAAAAGTCACTTTTGGGCGAAGCCGTTTGCTTCTTCCCAAAGCGAAGCCGCTTCGGAAGAAACCGAAGACAAAAAATCGGCTCCGTTGGCAACCAAAGATAAAACAGCGCTCGCATCGTTGAAGAAGAGTTTCTCACACAGCAAGTCAGAGAAGGACGAGCTGAGTCCGGAATTCATCGCCGCTCAAAAGACGTTGAAGAAGAATCCTGAAAAGACGCTGCTCGCATGGGCACGCTATCAGGAAGATATCGGCGAATACGCCGAAGCGCGACGCAAATATCGCGAAATACAAATTGCCTACCCGGACAATCTGGAAGCTCACCTCGGGATGGCTCGGATTGAAATGTTGACAGGCCGTTCTAAACAATCCGAACAGATCCTTAATGACCTGGTGAAAGATCATCCGGAAAGCACGGCTGTTCGAATCTCCATCGGTCAGATGTATGCTCAGCAGGAAAAATGGGACGAAGCGATCCGCGCGTTTGAAGATGCGTGTGAGATCGATCCTGAAAATCAGGACTGTCGCTATGAACTAGGTGTGGCCTTTGCTCGTGTCGGCAACTACGACCAGGCTCTTTCACACCTGTCATTCTCTGTCGGTGAACCCGCAGCCCATTACAACATCGGTTACATCCTGCACGAGCAGGGACGAGATACCGACGCTGCGGAATGGTTCCAGAACGCACTCAGCCTTCATCCGGATCATCAGACGGCCGACAAGTCCAAAGCCATGTTGGCCAAGTTGAATCCTGAACAGGCTGGCCGTGGTGTCGTAACGACTCCGATGGTTGCTCGCAAACTGCAGCCGAACGCTGCACGGGCAACTCAGCCTGTCGCCTCAACAGCATCTCAGAATCGACGTTCAACGGCGCCGGAAGATCTACCAATTATCTCCGGAAGTCGGAAGAAATCAGGCGTTGTTGAGTTCGACAATCAGCCATCGACTGAAGCATTGGCACAGAATGAGTCGGCTTTTGATGACAATCCAGCGCAGCCCGCTCCGACAGCCAGCCGTCCTCTGAGAAACGACTTTGATCAGAACTACACGATGCCCGAGGAGCAGGCTGCGGAGTCATCTCCGTTTCGGCATGTCTCCTACACTGATACCCCGGCTCAACCTGTGAACTCCGTTGAGGCATCAGCCGCGGGTGCTCAGCCGCCACAATGGCGCGGACCGTCGCCGCAGTCGGGCGCTCGTCCGGCAACGTCTCATTGGTCGTCTGCTCCAAAAGATCCGCCGAACTGGCGGGCCCGTAAGAACTGAGTTCCGGGCAATGGCTTTACCGTGTCTCGAGACAGATAACTCTGGTCCTTTTCTGGACAACTCAAATCGCACCTGACGTGGAACGACCCGTCGGCTGCAGCCTGAACCTCGCACCATTCCGCTCAACCACTGTTTACGCCGTGGGAGAATGGCTATAATTCCTCACATGAACATCTTGCGATGCTCATGGATTGTCTGCGACACCTGAGGTTTTATACAAAGAGTGATCCTGATGCCGGATGCTGGTATTCTGGCCACGGTGATGCTGCTGGTCGGACTGTTTCTTTTGGGGCTCGAGTTCTTCATTCCCAGCTTCGGAATGATCCTGGTCGCCGCTGTAGTCTCCCTGATCGTCTCCTTCTGGAGCGCCTACAAGGCGTGGTGGGGTGTTAGTCCTGGCTTCTTTTGGACGTACATTATTCTGCTGACCGCCGGAATCCCCGGATCATTGATGGGGGCGATCACTTTGATCCGGAAGACTCCGCTTGGCAATCGGATGATTCTTAAACCGGCTCCGGTGAATGAGTCTCCTGCACCGGGACCGCTCGATCATCTGATCGGAAAAGCCGGAATTTCGCAGACTTTGATGACGCCAGGCGGGATCGTTGTGATCGATGGTGAACGATTGCATTCAGAGAGCCTTGGAATGCTGATCGAGCCGAATTCGCCTGTCGTCGCTGTGGCCGTTCGCGGAAACCGAGTCGTGGTGCGTCCCGCAACTCCGTCGGATTCGGAATCCGGCAATTCGGCTGTTTCGGAACAAAACGCTGCGACCAAAACGCCCCCGGATTCACTGCCGGGGAACTCGCCAGAACCCCATCCGCTTGACTTCGACTTCCCTCAGGGGTAAACCCTCAGCAGTTGACTGCTCAATCTGTCTTTTATGCCTGACAAACAAGGCGAGTGCTCCGGAGCTTCTCATGACTCACATTCTGTTGGCCCAGCTAAGTCCCGGTGAATGGGGAATTGTGGTCTTTGGGCTCTTCGTCATGATCGTGTTTCTGGCTATCTTTGCTCAGTATGCCAGCCTGTGGCTGCAGTGCAAAATGACCAGAGCTGGTATTGGCCTGTGGGATCTGATCTTCATGAGATTCCGTCGTGTGAATCCCGTGGTCATTGTTCGTAGCAAGATCATGGCGGTTCAGGCTGGCTTGCTGAAGAAGTACCCGATCTCAACACAAGCACTGGAAGCTCATTCTTTGGCTGGTGGCAACGTCCCCAACGTGATCCGCGCTTTGATCGCTGCCGATAAGGCCGGCATTCCGCTCGACTGGAACACAGCCCAGGCGATTGACCTTGCGGGTCGCGATATCCTGGAGGCAGTGAAGACCAGCGTTTATCCGAAAGTCATCGACTGCCCTGATCCCAAGCGAACTCAGGGAACTCTGTCTGCTGTGGCCGCAGATGGAATCGAACTCCGCGCACGAGCACGAGTGACTGTCCGAACAAACATCCAGCAGTTGATCGGCGGAGCAACCGAAGAAACCGTGATCGCACGAGTCGGTCAGGGGATCGTTCAGGCGATCGGCTCCACGAATTCTTACAAGTTGGTTCTCGAGAACCCCGATTCCATTTCGAAGGCTGTGCTGTCTCAGGGCCTGGAAGCTCAGACGTCTTACGAGATTGTCTCGATCGACATCGCAGATATCGACGTTGGTGAAAACATCGGTGCTCGTCTGTCGGCCGATCAGGCTGAAGCCGATATGCGTGTTGCTCAGGCCAAAGCCGAACAACGCCGCGCAGCGGCTCGAGCCCGCGAACAAGAAATGGTGGCTCGCATTCAGCAGAACCGAGCCGCCGTGGTTCTGGCAGAAGCGGAAGTACCGAAAGCCATCGCGGATGCGTTCACGGACAGCAAACTGGGACTTGCAGACTTCTACGAACTGAAGAACGTTCAGGCGGATACTCGCATGAGAGAATCGATCGCCGGCGATACGACGGGGCGAGCAGGGCGGTCGACCGAGGGCTGATTTTCTTCGGCCATTTCGCTGTACGGGGCTTGGTGGGGACGTTAATCCCGTCGCCGGTGCAGAGTCATAGCGCTATTCAGCAATCCAGAGAGCTACCAGCCTTTCCACGAACTGCGTGATAACATCAATCACGGGGATGAATGTTGATGACTGTCACACAGAAGTCGATCGCAGTTTCGCTTTTTTTGTTCGAAGCTCTTCTGTTCCATAGTTTATTCTGCAACTGGACGGTTGGAGGCTCGCATCGGCGCAGTGTCAACGATTGGACTGGCAGGTCGCCGGACCACAGTGGGCTCATCGTCTCCATCGGGCCCGCAGGAATTTATGCTCGTAGCCACCAGACTGTGGAATTCGATGCGACCATCGGCGTTGCGCTTCCGGCCGCGCTGATCGGTGCGGCGGCGTTTGTCTTGAGTCTTCAGAATCAAAGTTCAGCCACTGACGCAAAAACGACGCAAACAGTCGATCAGTAGTTGCCATTTTGAACGTCGAAGTGGCCTGCGTCTTTTCCTCGCGACTCGACTCCACGCCGCACAGCTTTCGCGCGGGAACAATCGCTACGATCCCTCAGCGTTCTGCAGGTTACTGGAGTCGTTCAATCCATAGGACTGTACGATGCACTTCTTCGCGCGTGGCAATCCGCATAAAGAATCTTCTGGAGCCAATACAACAGGAGTCTGTGCTGCAACTGTTGTGATCGTCTGATGCTTCCAAAGCAAACTCTGCTTGAGCACGCAGTCCGATGCCGAAAATGAGTGAAAGGACTTCCGTGTCCAACGCCGCGTGAGACATGCTCACCAGCGTTTCGCTCCGTCGAGCGGGGAGCTTAAGAACCGTTTCACGTTTTCGCAATCGAGCCGGTCAAGTTGTTATGAACAACATCGCGGAATTTCAGACTGCGGAAAAAATCCTGCCACCACAGATCATCAGTGAATCGGCAGAACGTGATAACCTGCGACGTCTGATGATCGGGCTCGTTGCTGTTCTGATCTGCATTGGAGTTCAGATGGTGCAAAGCGCCAGTCTGACTTCACGTCCCAGCGAACAGGACGCGGTGTTTCTCAGCAAACATCTGACTTATCTTGCTATCTCATTGTTATTCGGCTTCGTCACGTCTCGCATCAGCACCGCGTGGTTGCAAAAGAATTCCACAACGTTGTTTGGGGGGCTGGTTTTTCTGCTTACGATCCTGCTTGTTCCCGGCATTGGCAGTCGTATCAATGGAGCTCAGCGCTGGCTGCGTTTTGGTGGATTATCTCTGCAGCCTTCTGAACTGGGCCGCATCATTCTGCCGCTGATGGCCGCAACAATCATTTGCAATCGTCGGGCTGCTGGATTCTCGCTCAGCACCGTTCCCGCAACACTGATGCCGCTGCTGGTCCTGCCGCTTGTGGCCATTGAGCCTGACCTGGGAGCAACAGTCTTTCTGGGCTCTGGATTCATTCTTGCCCTGTTTCTCGGCGGCTGGCCGCTGAGATACTTCATCGGCTGCGCGATGCTGTTTATTCCGGCGGCCGCATCACTGCTGATTCTTAAGCCCTATCAAATGGAGCGAATTCGAGGATTCATGGCCGCATGGCAGGATCTGAGCCAGGCTCCGTGGCAGGTGCGGCAATCGCTGCTCTCGATCGGCTCCGGTGGACTTAAGGGTACAGGAATCGGAGGAGGCTGGCAAAAGCTCAGTTACCTGCCGGAAGCGAATACCGACTTCGTATTTGCCGTGATCGGGGAAGAATTGGGACTGCTCGGCACAATGACAGTCTGCTTCGTCTGGGTTGCTCTGTTCCTGACCGGCCGCGCGGCACTGAAACATCTGCCTCGCACTTCATTCGCGTGGATCTTTGGCACGACGCTGCTGCTACAGCTCGTGCTGCAGGCGATGGCTAACATCGCGGTTGTTACAGGGCTCGTTCCTCCGAAGGGAGTGCCGCACCCGTTCATCAGTTACGGCGGAACCAATTTGCTGGTGAGCGTTACAGCGATCGGATTGATCATCGGGATGTCGCGTAGCTGTGATCATCAGAATGTTGATGCATAACAGTGCGAGCCGTCCGGAGAGGCGCAAAGAGCCTCAGCAACAAGGGTTCATCATCGAATTGTTCTCGTAGGGTGGGACCAGCGAGCATCGCGAGCGCCGGCCCACCATTCTTCAGTTCATGACGGTGGGCCGGCGCTTCGCTGGTCCCACCCTACGTTTTCGTCACCGACTGAGTGACGGGCACTGTTATTGCTTCGCTTTTGAGTCCGCTGCAGGCTCTTCGTTCCGCTTCTGGCTGAGCAGCTCATAATAGCGTTGAACCAAACTGTCGAATTCTTCCGGCACGGGTTCTCGATCGATGGGGACCATCGCCCGATCGGATTCCAGCTTCATGACTTCGTGATTAATCCGCTGCTGAAGAGCCTGCATTTCGCCCAACAACTGCGACTTCACGAGATCCCACTGAGGCATCTCGCCGTGACGTTTGAACTCCGATCGCATCGCACGAGCCCTATCGCGAACCTGAGCCACTCGATTCCGCAGCTCCGGATCTTCCAGCATCTCTTCGATGTCTCGCAACTGATCAGACCACTCACCAAATTCTTCGCCTGTTAGTGGTTTCCCTGGAGCATTATTGCCTCCTGCTCCTCCGTTGCTTTCTCGCCCGCCATCCATCAATGACGACTGGCGACGCTGACCATTTCGATTGCCACCGGACTGATTCTGCGACGGCTCACCAGACTGAGGCCGATCTTCATTTTCCTGCTGAGAGCCAGCCTGAGAGTCACCTTGAGCTGAACCATTAGCGGACTTTCCTTGCGAGGCACCGCCACCTTGAGATTTTCCGTCTTGCAGCTGACCTTCTTGTGGTTGTCCGTCCTGAGGCTGACCACTCTGCGGTTCATTATTTTCAGAGCCTTTTCCATCTCCAGGCTCGCCCTCACCGGACTGGCCGGACCCTTTTTGCCCCTGTGATCCCTTCTGTCCACTTCGCTTCTCATCATTTTGTTTCTGATCATTTTGTCTCTGGCCACCTCCACCTGAACCCTTCTGCTCTGATTCATTGGCTGGGTTCTGTTCAGACGATTCCTGTGCGTCACCGGCTTTCGAGCCCTCTCCGGCCTGGCCCTTCTGACCAGATCGCTGCTGCTGACCGGATTGCCCTGGTCGCTTGCCGGGCTCTCCGTTCTTTCCTTCAGATGCCTTCGAATCTTCGCCTGGCTTCTCACCGGATTCATTCTCGCTCTTACTACCAGACTGGCCCGGTCGACGATTCTCCGTTTCAGAATCTGCGGCTTCTCCCGTCGCGCTCTGAACTTCGCTCGCCAGTTTCTGAGTCGCATCTTCCAACTGTCGCTGTGCGCGTCGCAACGATTCGGCTTCGCTACCCAGTACCGAGTCTGCCGCGTTCTCAATTCCCTTCTGAAGCTGCTCAATCCCTTTGCGAGCAGCCTGCTCAGCTTCCTGTGATTGCGACCACATGCCGCGCCCCGCCAGAAACTCGGTCGCTTCCAGAGCTTCCTCGGGCTTCGAATCCTTCAATTCACGCAGCGTGTCGTACAACTTGTTCGACAGCAACGGCTCGCTTTGTTCCGCCTGCTCAATCATCTGCTTCGTTTGATCGACGACTCGATTAAGCCGATCTTTCTGCTCGCCAAACTCCTTCTGCAATTGATCTCGATTTCGCTCCGACCGCAGCGACGGCTTCTTGCTCTTGTCGTCCTCGGCCGAGTTCCCAGTCAATTGCTGCGCGAGTTCTTTCTGGCGATCACCTAACTCCCGCGCTTGTTCTCGCAGATCGCGAACAGATTCTTCAAACTGTGATGACGTCTGATTGCGAAAATCCTCTTTTAGATCTTCAAACTGACGCTCAGCCCGAGTTCCCTCCGAGATTGCTTCGGCCAGTCGACCTTCATCCATTGCGCGAGACGCTTGTTGCACATTCTCGCGAGCTTCCTCCATCTGCTGTTTCATCTCGGATGATTGTGCATTCTGAGGACTCGTGGCCTGTTCCATTCGCTCGCTCAACTCATCCACATCGCGAAGCATTTCACGCTGTTCATCACGCAGCCGCTTCAATTCACGTTCGATCTCTTCGCGTTCTTTTTCCGTCTTCGCAGTTCGAAGTTCTGACTCCAATTGTTTCAGACGATCATTCACCATCTGCTGACGGCGCGCCAGTTCTTTCAGTCGGTTCAGAACCTGCAACTGCTGTCGCTGCTGCTCAGTCTTTTCTTCCTGCTGTTTTTGGACCTGTTGCTCTGACTCATATCGGTTGCGTTGATTATCCAGTTCAAGCTGCTGCATCTGCTGCTGAGACGCACTGCTGCCGCCACCACCTCCACCGCCTTGACTTCGTTGCTGCTGGCGAACCTGCGTTTCCGCAACACGCAGTTTGAGCAGAGTCTGCACGACGACCTGTTCGGTTGTCATTGCATCGGCCAGTCGAGCTCCCTCGGTGCCTGCACTGATATCCTGCAGTTTACTTCTGGCCGCTGTCATTTCTTCCATCGCGCGAGCAGCCAAAGCGGCCGTCTTTGGATCACCTTGTAGCTCTTCCATCGCGGCCTGGAGCTGATTCTTCGCTTCTCCCTGTGACTCCGCAATCGTCTCAACATCCTGAGCAAATGTGCCGTTCCTGCGACTGGCGACTTCTGCTCGAATCGTATTCCATGTGGCCGAAATGACTTCCTTCTGCAGCTTCAACACTCCATCAACCGCGCTGCCTTGCTGCTGTTGTTGCTGATTCTGTTGTTGTTGCTGCTGCTGATCTCCGCCTTGCTGAGCTTCCCTGAAGATTTCTTCGAAGCGGCGAACTTCTGCGAACACAAGATCGCTGTAACTTCGTCGCTCAGTGCCATCCGCTGCAATATCCGTCGCCCAGAAGGAGTAAGTCACCAGATCATCCGGCGCCGCGTTCAGAGTTTCCATTTCAATCTCATGAGACAACTTCGCAGTCAGCAGCGGTTCAGCAGCGATCGGAGTCGTCGGACTCGCTTCAGCAGAATTGACAGCCATATCAGTCGCGGCAGAAGTTGTTGCAGGCGCCTTCAGAGAGAACTCTTTCGTCTCACCGCCCGAAAGAGAAAACTGCAGGCCATAGTCGACCAGATTGAAATCGTCGCTGGCCTGAGCTTCGACAAGAAATTCCTGCAGCGGCGAAACGTTAGTATCGCGCCCCGGGAATGTTGGCTTGATCTTCGCTGGCTGATTGAACACAACCTTGATCGTGATCTGCTCTTCGTCTTTCGGCTTGCGGCCTTCGGAATCCTCCAGCAGCACTGTCCAGACATTACTGTCCGCGACGACCATGGTTGCTTCCATGACCGCAGATGCAGGCTGCGAGATCACAGTAGATGCAACTGGCGCTGACTTCCCATCGCCAGCGTTTTGTGTCGGCGATGTCGGAGTGGCCAATGGAGTTAATGCAATCGTTGTCAGATCGCGAGCCTGCAGCTCGGCTTTAGCCACCGGCTTGTTCAGATACAGTCTTAACGTGACTGTAGAACCTTCCGTCACCGTGATTCGCATCACATCTTCGATCGTTTCCTGAGGTCGCCCGGCCCATGCTGGCGGAGTAATCACCGCATCGACCTGCTCCAACTTCGGACGCACGTACGTTTTGACTTTGAAGGCCGGAGAAATCAACGGCGTCGCTGACTGACTTTCTGCTTCGGAATAGAGCACTCGGTATGTGCCATCGCTGGTGATTTCTTCCATGCGAGCCGCGAAGACCCCAGCGTCCACGGTCTCCGACATCGTCAATTGTCGACTGACGCTTTTGGCGTCGGTAAACTCGAGGACCGATTTGGCAGGACTGACTCCCGGGAAACGAGCGACAACGGTCAGGGCCGATCCCAGCTCAATCTCGGTATTGCCCGGTTCAATGACCAGTTCCGTCACTGGCGTCGCAGGAGATTCGGTATTGCTTTCCGCGCGTTCAACGATCGAAGATGGCTTCAAGAGATCTCGACCATATCGGCTGGCCGCCATCACACTGGAAACCATCAATACGAACGATAGGAAACTGAGCACCGTCCAGGCCGTCATCTGACGCCCCGGAACAACTCCCGACCAATCTCGATGCCGCGCGAGTTTGTCGGCTTCCTGAATGGCCATCGCAGCCAGCACATAAGGTCGACGTCCTGCTTTATCAGCGACCTGCACAGCCGTAATGACGGCGTCGTTGACTTCGGGATCCGTCTTCTCGATCAATCGAGCAGCCTCGGTGCGAGTCGGATTCTTGACGAGCAACCGCGCGAGCAGGATTCCGATGAGCGTTGTGCCGAGCACTACGGGGAACTCAACTCCCAGATAACCGACCTGAGGCGGCAGCCACATCGTGACGACAATGGCCGGAACCAACAACATCAGCCAAAGCCCCGTCTGGCGACGAAGAATCCGCAGCTTCTGCAGTCGAGCTATGATTGAGCTGAGACTGCGTTCCAGGACTGTTCCGGTCATTATCAAACTCCCAACTTCGTTCCGCAGGCGTGGGCTCTACAATTGTCGCCGCAATAGCCCTCCAGTTGCAAGGCGGAGATGGGGAGCAAGCTTATTTTTGGAGGTCGTGCCTGACCCCAAAGGGGTTTTACAACAAAGCCTGGGGTCGCCGCCTTGCGGCGCACCCCAGGTAAGAAAACCGAGATATCACCGAACCCCAACGGGGTTCCACAACGTCGGGTGCTCGCGCGGAAAACTTGCATTTGTGATGTGAAACCCCGTTGGGGTTCTGGACATTCCCTGTTCCGGTACTTGGACTGCGCCGCAAGGCGGCGCCCCAAAGCTTTGTTGCATAACCCGTAGCGGGTTGAATCGCAGAATTCCTCGCGTTGGATTCTTCAGAGTCGCAAACACAATGCGCTTATTCCTCGCTAGGAAATTTGAGTAACGATGACCTCGGCAAGGAGGACCTACCTGAATTCCACAAGTGATTTTGCACCTGATTCTTCGATCGATACGATTCAGCTCCACACAACGCTCAATCCCGCCGTGAGGTTTCCCAGTGACGCGACCTACCACCTTCATCGCTCTGATTGTTTTAACGCTGAGCTCAGCTGCGTTTACAAATGCCGACGGCATTCAGGACAACATCCCTGAAAACGTCCGACGTGTTCCAGAACTAGGTGTGCCCGTTCCGGAGGATCGAGCGGCCTCAATGCGAACGTCGCTGGGCCAGCTTCAAGAGAAGATCGCTGCGATCAACGCGGGCAAGGATGCTTCGGCGAAGTCGCTGCTCCCTGATGTGATGATCTTCGAACGAGCCGTCCGGTGTGCTCTGGACTATCAGGAATTCTTCGACGTCAAGGACCTCGACAAGGCTGATGCTCTGCTGCTGGAAGGCATCAAGCGAGCCGACCAGTTGCTGGCTGGTAAGCCCGAATGGATTACTCAAAAGGGGCTTGTCGTGCGAGGCTACATCAGCCGCATCGACAACACCGTGCAACCGTATGGCCTGGTGATTCCGCCGACGTATGCCATGGATCACAGCGTGCCGACTCGCTGCGACATCTGGTTTCACGGGCGAGGCGAAAAGCTCAGCGAAGTGAATTTCCTGTGGGATCGCATGAAGAACCCCGGTGAGTTTACGCCGGACCACACGATCATGCTGCATCCTTACGGCCGCTACTGCAACGCGTTCAAGTTCGCTGGCGAAGTCGATGTGTTGGAAGCTCTGGAGGATGTTCAGAAGCATTACCGAATCGACGAAGACCGCATCAGCGTTCGAGGCTTCTCCATGGGCGGCGCGGCGTGCTGGCAGTTTGCAACGCACTACGCAGATCGCTGGTTCGCAGCGAATCCCGGTGCAGGCTTTTCCGAGACTCCTCAGTTCCTGAAAGTGTTTCAGAAGGAAGAGCTAAAGCCCATGCCTTGGGAACAGACTCTCTGGAATCTCTACGACTGCGACAAATGGGCTCTGAACCTGACTCACTGCCCAACAATCGCGTACAGCGGCGAGAACGATTCCCAGAAGCAGGCGGCGGATGTGATGGAGCAGGCACTGTCGGAAAAGGGCATCAGGCTGCGGCATGTCATTGGGAAAGGAATGGGGCACAAGTATGATCCTCTTTCGAAGTCGATCGTAAGCGATTCATTGTCAAGCCTCTCGAAAGATGGTCGCTCTCGAGTGCCACAGCGCGTTGAGTTTGAAACACACTCACTGCGTTACAATCGCATGAATTGGCTCACCGTCGATTCAATTGCGGAGCACTGGACCAATACGGTGATTAATGCGTCACTGCATGTGAAACCGGACTGGAGCCACTCTCCTGCTGTAATCTCGATCACGACGAACGAAGTTCGAGCATTTTCGGTCGATCTACCAGCTGGCGCGATTTCTCCAGCTTCAATTCATATTGGCTCGGACAAACAAGCAAAGGTCGAGGTTCGATTCCACCGTTTCGATTCACTAAACCCGCATGGCACTCCAGACCAGCACATATTCATTGATGGCCCCTTGTCTGATGGCTCATTGCATTTCAGCGTCGAAAAAGACTCAAAAGGACACTGGCGATTGCGAGAATCCGTCGCGACTCTCAGCAAACGCCACAACCTTCAGGGCCCGATCGACGATGCCTTCATGGATTCCTTCATCTTCGTTCGCCCAACCGGAACGGCGGCAAACGAAGCTGTCGGCAAGTGGGCGGACGTCGAGTTGACTCGAGCCATCGAACACTGGCGACGACATTTCCGCGGCGACGCGCGAGTTGTCAACGATGTGGATTTGACCGACGAGATGATCCAGTCATCCAACATCGTGCTCTGGGGCGATCCGAAATCGAACAGCGTGCTGGCCAAGATTGCCGACAAACTGCCCATCCAATGGACGGCCGACAAAGTCACCGTCGGCGAAAAGTCTTACGACGCCAGGAATCACGCTCCGATTCTGATTCATCCCAACCCGCTGAATCTGAACCGCTACGTCGTGCTTAACAGCAGCTTCACTTTCCGAGATTACGCGTACCTCAACAACGCTCGCCAGGTTCCCATGCTGCCCGACTGGGCTGTTATTGATCTGACCACGCCTCCCAACGCCGTATGGCCCGGCAAAGTTGTCGATGCCAACTTCTTTGATGAACAGTGGAAGCTAAAACCCTGACCCTGAAAAAGTCCCGTCGGCGGAGCGACGGGCGTACGGTACACCCGTCGCTCCGCCGACGGGATTCTCATCCCACCTCTTTCCGCGAGGAATCCACCCCATGCGAACTCTGTTACTCACTGCGATTGCTGCCCTGATCTTCGGCAGCTCGTCATTACACGCCGCCGAACCCATGAAGGCCCTGATCGTTGACGGCCAGAACAATCATGGCGTTTGGCCGACAACCACAAAGATGATGAAGGCATATCTCGAACAAACAAAGCTCTTCACTGTCGATGTCGCAACGGCCGCACCCAAAGGAACCGATCCCAATTTCAAGCCTGACTTCAGCAAGTACTCGGTTGTCATCAGCAACTTCGGTCACGGTGCTGCTCCATGGCCTGAGGAAACTCAGAAGGCATTCGAAGCCTATGTCAGCAACGGCGGCGGTTTTGTCGTTGTCCACGCTGCGGATAATTCATTCCCTGAATGGCCAGCCTACAACGAAATGATCGGCCTCGGCGGCTGGGGCGGTCGAACAGAGAAAGACGGACCGTACGTCTACATCGACGCCGAAGGTAAACTTGTCCGAGATGAAACGCCTGGCAACGGTGGCAACCATGGAGCTCAATGGGAGTTCCCCGTTGTCATCCGCGATCGCGAACATCCAATCGTAAAAGGCATGCCTGTCGAATGGCTGCACGCCAAGGATGAACTCTACGACAAACTTCGCGGCCCGGCGAAAAATATGCAGGTTCTGGCCACTGCTGAGTCACAAGTCACAGGTCGTCACGAACCAATGATCTTTACGATCAGTTATGGCAAAGGTCGAGTCTTCCATACTCCAATGGGACACGCGGAATACTCTCAGGAATGCGTCGGCTTTATCACAACTCTGCAACGCGGCACCGAATGGGCGGCCACCGGAAAAGTGACACTGCCGATTCCCGAAGATTTTCCTAAGGCCGACAAGCTCAGCAGTCGCAAGTTTGCGGAGTAGGCTCATAGCCTCTGACAGGACCGGGACTGGCTCCCGAGCAAAGCAGAGAAAACGTGTCGAAAGAGGTTACTCGAAGATGCGTGTCCCGGTTTTGTCAGAACCAACCAACCTCCTTCGCAAGACATTGACATGCAACGCGATGACCAAGGCCTGTTTGAGACGCTGATTGGCGACGGATGTTCGCTGATCACATTCTGCGGACTGTGTCTTGGACTGGCCGGTGTCTTCGCTACGTTTCAATCGGCGACCGGTCATTTTCTGCCTCACGATGTCGCCTATCTGCAGATGCAACCCGAAGAGCTGTGCGGGATCAATGAATGCCGGATCGTGCATTTCATGATTCATGATCGCATCAGCTTTGGAGGTTCTCTGATTGCCATTGCGGCCATCTATGTTTGGATGGCCGCATTTCCTTTGCGAGATGGCGAACAGTGGGCGTGGTGGACTTTGACAACCAGTGGCATCACTGGCTTTGGCAGCTTTCTGACCTATCTGGGCTACGGATATCTGGACACGTGGCACGGCGCCGCCACGCTGGTTTTGCTGCCATGTTTTCTTTGGGGTCTCTGGAAGTTGCGTCCAAAACCTGCCGTTGTACCAAACACGAAATGGAGTTCGCTGCTTGCTCCATCGGTATCAATCGAATGGCAAACGACTGCAGGCATTGGCCGACTTCTTTTGCTGTGTGTTGCGGCTGGGATGATCGGAGCAGGTCTGACGATTCAGTTGATTGGCATGACAAGCGTCTTCGTGCCGACAGACCTGACTTTCATGGGAATGAATCGCGAGGATCTACATGCGATTAATCCTCGTCTCATTCCACTGATTGCTCATGATCGAGCAGGATTTGGAGGAGCCGTCATGACGGCCGGGTTGTTGACTCTGGGATGCGTCTGGTTCGGTCGACCTTCCAGATCCCTTTGGCAGACGTTGTGTCTTGGCGGATTTGCAGGCTGGAGTACTGCCGTCCTGGTTCATCCCGCGATCGGCTACAACGACACCTGGCATCTTGCCCCTGCCGTTGTTGGCGTTTCACTGTTCCTTGTGGGCTTGTACCTGACGAGACCACGAGCAACGACTTTTTAATTATTGCTCTAATCGACCACACTGCCCGCTTTCCTGTTCAATGACTTTCGACGTCCGGCTAACCACTTATGCCCTGGCTGCAAAACTACGACCCATTGAACTCCCAGTTTCTTTCCACACTGGTCGCGGCACTTCCGATCGTCGTGCTGCTGGGACTGCTGGGTTCGGGGCGAGTCTCCGCGCATATGGCGGCGGCAGCTGGCTTGATCACGGCCATGCTGGCTGCCGTCTTTGTGTTCCACATGCCTGTGAGTGCCGCAGTTGCATCGGCCGTTGACGGAGCAGGGTACGGCCTGTTTCCGATTGGATGGATCGTGGTGATGGCCATCTTTCTCTACGCGCTGACAGTGGAAACAGGAAAGTTTGATGTCGTGAAGAGATCCGTCGCATCGTTATCGCCCGACCGTCGTATTCAGGCACTGCTGATTGCGTTCAGCTTTGGAGCATTCGTTGAAGGAGCAGCCGGGTTTGGAACTCCCGTCGCGATTTCTTCAGCGCTGCTGATCGGTGCCGGGTTCCGTCCGCTGCAGGCGGCCGGGATGGCTCTGATTGCGAACACAGCCCCTGTGGCTTTTGGGGCTTTGGGAACTCCCATCAAAGTGCTGGCCGATACCGCCGGCATCGATGAGATGCTGATCAGCAAAATGGCCGGACGCCAGTTGCCGTTCTTTTCGATGCTGGTGCCCGCATGGATGGTCTGCACCATGTCCGGCCTGCGAGGTCTTGTCGGAGTCTGGCCCGCAGTTCTCGTATGCGGTGGCAGTTTTGCTGCTGTGCAGTTCTATACGGCCAATTATCTGGGATCGACACTGGTCGATGTCGCCGCCGGTCTGGCTTCGCTCATCGCCTTAACACTCTTCGTCAAAGTGTGGCAACCGAGATCCATCTGGCAGTTTGCAGACGAGTTGGAAACGACAACGGCTTCCACCGCGCTCGCGCAGACAGAAGTTGTTAAGAAGCCAACAGCCACAGTCGACAGCACCAATGAGATTATCTCCGCATGGATTCCGTGGGTCCTGTTGTCAGTCTGTGTGTTCGCCTGGGGTCTGAAAGATGTGAAGACCTTCTTTGATGCTCACACTATGATTAAATTTGAAGTTCCTGGCCTGCACCATCAGGTCCAGCGCAACAAAGAAGTTTCCACTGACAGTAAGCCAGAAGCGGCAGAGTTCAAAATCAACTGGCTGTCTGCAACAGGGACATCGATCTTCTTTGCCTCGGTCCTGTCAGCGCTCTGGATGGGCGTGCGGCCTGCGGAATTCATCCGCATTTTCTTCCGGACAATTCGTGAGATGCGGTTTCCGTTGCTCACGATTGCTCTGATGCTGGCACTGGCTTATGTCACTCGATACAGCGGCATGGACGCCACTTTGGGCCTGGCATTTACAAAGACTGGCTTTCTGTATCCGTTCTTTGCCGCCATGCTGGGCTGGCTCGGAGTTGCCCTGACAGGATCAGATACTTCCGCAAATGCCCTTTTCGGAAGTCTCCAAAGAATCACAGCCGAACGCCTGGGACTTGACCCCGTCCTCATCTGCACTGCCAACAGTACCGGCGGTGTCATGGGCAAAATGATCGACGCGCAGAGCATTGTTGTATCCGCCGTGGCCACCAAACAATCCGGCAACGAAGGCGAGATCCTCCGCTTCGTCTTCTGGCACAGTGTCGCACTAGCCTCGCTGATGGGCCTGCTGACGCAGGCTCAGGCCTATTGGCTGACGTGGATGGTGCCAAAATAATTGCCGCGATTCAACAAGACTTTGCCGACAACATTCAGGTAACGCATCGCCAGTTGAATGTGAAATTTTACCTGAACAACACCCGGGAATTCCTTCTACGGCTTCCTCACGAAGTCAAAAACTGATGATCCACACTTTCGAGTCAGACCGTATTCCGGAAATTATCCCCGAAACGCAAGTTCTGGCAGGTCACTCCGGCAGAAACTGCTGCTCCATTGGCCGTTTTCACTGTCTTTTATGCGGAAAAACGCATTCATCTTGACCCGACATGGGGACTTTCCATAGAAGCGATTCCGGCTAAGTTCTCCTCTCTCAAAATCCTCTCTTCTCTCTCCTCATTCAACCATCCGCGGATCACGACGAGCGTCTGAATCGCTCAGACATTAACCAGCGGCTGGCCCCGATCCGCTCACAGAATCAATTACACCCTATCTCCCTTTCTCAACTGCCGATCCATGCATCGCTGTTTCTGGCAACACCTCCGCTGCAACTCAACGACTTTGCGTTTCGCAAAATCGTCGATCGCTGCGCGCGGAGACGAGAAATGGCGAACGGTCTGTCTGATGATGATCTGCCTGATGTTTACAGGCTGTCAGGCATCAAACCACTATTACGCAGCCGACACGACGTGGGGGCGGAAGATGCCCGAAACTCTCAGGCTGGCGAAGCGAAGTAATCCACAAACCGTCGACCTGTCTCGACTGGCCAGCGGGACCGGTGGCAGTGAAACCATCGGAGTCGGCGATGTTCTGGAAGTCCAGATCGCCGCAGGTCTCACCGAAGATGATCAATCGACAATGGCCGCTCGAGTGGCCAACGATGGGACAATTTCCCTGCCGATGATTGGCGTTTTGAACATTTCCGGCGTTGAACCTCAAGGCGCAGAATCTTTGATCCGCGCGGAGGCGATTCGTAAACAGCTGTACCATAATCCGACGGTGACAGTGACTGTCACTCATCAGCGGATGAATAAAGTTCGAGTGCTGGGAGCCGTCAAAGCTCCGGGACTTTATGAACTTCCACCAAATGCCAGCGACGTTGTCAGTGCTATTGCGGCCGCTCAGGGTCTTGAGAAAGATGCCGGGCAGCACGTTGAAGTTCGCAATCCCTATCGGGCCACCGCGACTGAACGTCCAGCTGTTGCGGGGATGAATTCTCAACCATTCTCTAACGCCAGCAGCACAAGTGTCAGCAATACGAACACTGCGGGCTCAGCCGAGAACGGCATGAACTCCTATTCGATCGATCTCATTTCAGCCGCCAAAGCCGGAGATGGCCAGTACATCGTGCAGGACGGCGGCGTTGTGATGGTAGAAAAGCGAGATCCGGCTCCGATCTACGTCGGAGGACTCGTGAAATCTGCTGGACGCTACGACTATCCGATTGGTCAGGACCTGCATCTGCTGGATGCCATTAATCTTGCCGGCGGCATGTCGAATCAGTTGGCCAATAAGATCTACGTTGTCCGTCCGGTTGTCGGACACAAAGATCCAGCAGTTATCGAAATCAGTTTTCGCGATGCCAAACGCAGCGCGGACTCCAATATTCTGCTGGGGCCGGGCGATGTCATTCAAGTCGAACAAACACCGGGCACAGTCTTTATGGAGGCACTGAACCTGATTCGGTTCGGAATCTCCGGTAACACAGCATTGTTTTGATTCTAGCTCAGCAACACAGGCGGACAGGATGTCAGTTTCAGACGGACATTTGCTCGGCATTCGGGAAACTCAGAATGCCGCGGCAACCACGCTTCACCTGATCGTTCGCTTCCTGCGAACGGTTCGGCTGCGAAGCGGGATCCTGATCGCTGCGCTGGTGATTGCGGGAATTGCCGGAGCTGCCTGGTACATCATGGCGCAACGGATTTATCAGTCAAATGCGTCATTGCTGATTGTACGCATCGGCACCGGTGTTACCGAGGACACCGCTCATAACAACGGCAGTCCCAACAATGATATGCCAACGTTTATCGAAATCATGTCGCGCGACGAAGTCATCTCCCGCGCGCTCAAGCAGCTTCCGGAAAAGTATCGAGTCGACTTGAAGGGCTATCCGGAGACGCAGTGGATTCGACTGATCCGCGACAATCTCTCTGTCTCGTCCGCCTACGCGACAAACCTGCTGGATATGAGCTATCAGTCCAAGGACCCCAAAGCTGCCGCCGCCGTGCTGGCGCATATGCTCATGGCTTACAAGCAGTTTCTGGACGAGACTCATCAGGGATCGTCGATTGATAATCTTCGCATGCTGAATGAGAAGCTGGTCCAGATCTCCGAGCAACTGGAATCTCTCACTCAGCAGCGACTACAGCTCAAAGCGTCTGCCCCTGAACTGGTTGATACCGGTGACAAAACGACCAGCCTGAGCGTTGTCTCAGAAACGATTAAACTGCTCGCCGCAGAGTACGCGGTGGCTCGCAAAGAGACTGAAGAATCTCGCACAAAAGCCGATGCGTTGAAGCGAGCTATCAACAACGGCGAAGACATTCTGCAGTTCGCACTGGAGACTCTGGACTCCGCAGGTCGTCAGCTCATCGAGAACTCAATGGGGCTCGGCAGCACCGATGCCCTGCACGTTCAGCGGATCAATCAGGAGTTGCTGGATCTGCGTTCTGAACTTCGTGATGCCAGTCTCAAATACGGGGTGAATCATCCGAAGATGGTGGCTCTGAATGATGAAATTCTGGTCAAAGAATCGTATCTGCAACAGCTTCCCACTCTGCAGCGTCAACGCATGGATGAGATGGCTCGCACGGAACTTGGGCCGCGACTGTCTCAGTATCTCAATCAGCAACTGCAGAAGAACGAAGCGAACGAACGAGCAATCTCAGCTCGGCTGAACGCGGAACAGGCGAAAGCTCAGATCCTGACTCAGACACTGACGCGTTTGGCGGATCTTGATCGAGAAATCGAGCGGCTCTACACACAGCAGAGCGAATTGCAGAATTTTTCTGACGGAATCAGTCTGAACAAAGATACGTTCATTCGCACCGAGATCGCCAGCAAGCCATCAGTTCCCACTCGCCCGGTATCTCCGCGGCTGGCGACGACAGGAATTCTGTCATTGATGCTGGGGACGATCTGCGGACTCCTGATTATCTGGGTACTGGATATCCTGGACGATCGCTTCCGAACTCCTGAAGAGCTGAAGATGCAGCTTGAGACTCAGGTGCTGTCGATGATCCCTCGCATGGATGAATTGCCGGGCGAAGGCTTCGAAGCCGTCATGTGTCATACTCGACCACATTCCAAGGAAGTTGAAGCATTTCGATCACTTCGCACCAGCATCGAATTCTCTCCACAGGAAACGAACCGCCTGCTTTGCACAAGTACCGAGCCGGGCGATGGCAAAACAACTGTCTCTTCCAATCTTGCCGTCGCGTTTGCTCAATCCGGCCGAAGAACACTGCTGATCGATGCGGACATGCGTCGGCCGGGACTTTCAACTCTATTGGGCCTGCGTGACGACGTTGGTCTGTCCCGAATTCTGCGTGATAACGAAGATCTGGCGGACTCCATTGAAAAGAACCTGCGAACATCGATCGTGCCCGGCCTTGATGTGATTTCCTGTGGACCTCGGCCAGTCAATCCGGCAGAACTTCTGGCAGCCGATCGATTCTCAAACCTGCTGGCATGGGCAGAAACTCGCTACGAACAAATCATTGTCGATGCTCCACCGGTTCTGGCGGTCAGTGATCCGGCGATCGTCGGTCGACTGGTTGATGCCGTGGTGTTGGTCGTTCGCCCTGACAAAGATCGTCGACGCATGGTGATTCGCGCGACGGAAACTCTGCGATCACTGGGCTGCTCACTGCTGGGCGTCGTCGTCAACCATCTGTCAACGACTGATGCTGGCGGTTATGGATATGGCTACGGTTATGGATACGGCTATGGTTATGGATACGGCCATGATCAGGAGCCGGAACAGAGCGAACTATCCAGTAACGAGCATCCTGAAAAAGACGTGGCTCATACCCTGTCAATGCTGGCGGCCGGTTCAGCGACTGAGACATCGACAGAAACGACTCGGCGGGCGGCTTGACCAAAGAATTGCCGATTGATGATTTGAAATCTGAGATTTGAAATCTCCAATCTGAATGCAGAAATCCCTCGGATCCTCACATGTCACGGAGTTCCAAATCTTCTCGAAACATCGCCTCGGAAACTGCGAGGTTTGCCGGCGTGTCTTCGTGGCAGATACCGAGCCGTCCGGTGCTCCTGTGGCTTACCGATGCGATCTTTGTTGCTCTGATCGTTGTCTTTCCGTTCATCATGGGTGGGCGTGAGGCTTGGGGACATCGCATCATGGTCACGCTGTCGATGGCACTCGGATTTTGCTGGTGCCTGCATCGTATCCGCGCTGGCGGTAAGCTGGTTTTGCTATCGCTTGAACCATTAATGCTGGCCGGTCTTCTGCTTGTCTGGCTGCAAGCGATTCCAATCACAAACGATGTTCTGCATCAACTGTCTGGTGAATACGATCGACTGCTGCCCGCCCCAACCGCCATCTCTGCAGACTCATCGATACAGCCGGCCTCATCAATGTGGACGTCTGCCAGTCTGTATCCGACCGAGTCGAAACATGGCTTACTGATACTGGCGTCTTACATTGTGATTGCCGTGGTCACGGCACAGCGAATTACCAATGAACAGGATTGCCATCACCTGTTAAAACTTGTGGGAGTCTCCGGACTTTTGATGACGGCGTTTGCTGTCGTGCAGCTCGTCACTTCCAACGACTATTTCTTCTGGTTCTACAGACATCCCTACACAGGCACTCGCGAAGTCTTAAAAGGCGCTTTCACAAATCGCAATCATTTCGCGCAGTTCTTGTCCCTGTCAATCGGACCTTTGATCTGGTGGATGTTGATCGGACGGACCTCAAAAGACTCTGCCGGCCCTGCGCGTCGAGCGAGTCCTGGACCCGCTCAGGGTAGTCATTCCAGCTTCGACCGAGTCATTGATCCGCGACTGATTCTGCTGATCTGTGCAACGGGCGGCGTCCTTCTGGCAATCATGCTGTCTCTTTCTCGCGGAGGCATGATTTCGGCTGGTCTTGCCTGCGTCGTTTGTCTGGCGGGACTGTGGAAGAGCGGACGAGTTCATGCGTCTCTGGCATTCGTCACGCTGAGCCTCGGCGTCATCGCGCTGTGCGGGCTGACAATTTTTGGTAACGACAGCGTCGAAGAACGAGTTGCTCAGTTGGCCTCCGGCGATGCAGATCAGATCGATAAGCTGAATGCTCGACGATCCATCTGGAATGCGGACATCAAGGCGATTAAAGCGTTTCCGTTGCTTGGCACTGGTGTTGGCAGCCATCGTTTTGTGTATCCGCTGTACATGGAAGATCTGGCAAAGTTTCCGAATGTCACTTTCTCGCATGCCGAAAGCTCATACATTCATCTGGCTCTGGAAACAGGACTCGCGGGGCTTGGGCTACTTGCCATGGGTCTGCTGTTATCTGTCGGACGCATCGTTCGAAACATCCTGCGGACCAGTGAATCTTCAAGGATTGCTTTGCTGACAGCCATCTGTGCCAGTTTGATCGGCGGCATGGTTCACGCAGCGGTGGATTTTATCTGGTATGCTCCTGCAATCGTTGTTACGACCATTCTGCTGGGTGTGGCTGGACTCAGGCTTTGCACCGGATTCAATTCTCATCGTGCTATTCCCATTCCACGTCTCGGGTGGTTCGCGATGGGAGCCGTCTGCCTGTTTGTTCTATGCGATGCTCAGCCGAATTTGCAGCGTCGAGTTGCCGGGGAGCGTCTTTGGTTCAAATATCTGAATGCAGACTTTGACGCGGCCCTCGCATTTCATGAAGAACGAACGACAACATCAGACTCTGATGCAACTGAAGAATTGATGAACGTCGGTGGCTTACTCACGACAGACGAGGTGATTTCTACTGAGCAACCGTGGGCTGATCATTCGCAGGCAGAATCATCCGGTCACGAAGACGGGACTGCGACGTACAAATCAGATAAGTCCCAGCCAGCATTTCAACGAGCACGTGCCGCATCGCTGCGTGATCGAATTCATTTGCTCCTGGCGTCACTCAAAGCCAACCCGAACCAGGCCGAGGCCAGTCTGGAGTTGGCGACCACATGCCTGGAACTGTTCGATGTTCTGCAGATAACTGGCGACAATCGGATGTCATTGCCGCAGATCCGCGATGTTGTGTTGACGTCAGGTTACAAATCCGACCATGAGATGCTGGTCTTTCTGAAACGTGCCTTCGGATCGTCCATGCGGTTGCCTCTTCTGAGCAATCATTTCAGTCGACAAGCCCTGACGCTGTGCCCTCTGGCGGGTAAGGCGTGGGAAGTTCGCATGGCGACAGACTTTCTTCGAGATCCCTCGGATACTCATCATGACCATTTGATCGCTCAGGCCATCACGATCGGGCACCATTCTCCAAAAGCCCTGCACTCGATTGGTCTGACGTTGCTGCAGGAGGGTGAAACCGAAGACGCATTGAAACTCTGGAATCAGGTGTTTCACTCGAGCCGTGAACTGCGTCTCTCGATCTGCAGGACACTGTTGAGTACTCATTCTGTGAATTTAATCCAAAAACAATTCCAACCGACGTTGGATGAACTTCCGGAAGTGCTGCTCGCCTGTCAGGAGTCCGGACGAAAAGCGGACATGATGACCCTGGCCTACGCCACTGTGGATGTCGTTCAAAAGTCAGTCCGCAAAAATGATCAAGCTGCCGACGCTGGCCATGAACGGCACGTTGCTCTGCTGATGGATGTTTACCGAAACATCTACCAGTTGCGTGCTTATGAAGAATGCAGAACGCTGCTGCAACTGGCTATTGATTGCGACCCCATGTCCGAACCACCTCGACGAGCCCTGGGGCTGCTGTTTCTGGATCAGAAGCAGTATGCGGAAGCGGAGGCTCTCTTCGCCTGGTGTGCGGATCAGCTTCCTGGCGACGCCAAGCTGGATGAACTCCGCCGTGAATGCCGACGCCTGGAAGCCAATCAGGCTCGACGAGTCCGTACAGTGGGTTACGAACTGCCATAACCGGGCCAGGACTCCGGTCATTGGAAACTACCGGTCCGAGAACTGGACATGCGCAAGTGCGGACAGACGTTTCGACCGAAAAACTGAACGACCGAAAGATTAAGCCCAAACACTGAACTCTGAACCAGAATCTTTCGGTCAAACCATCTCATCGCAATGTCTGGCACAACAACGAGCTCGTTCACGGCCACATCAATCGCAGCACAAAGCCAGCAGTCACACACGTCGCCAGAGTCACCGCAAGTCCTCGATGCAGGACAAACATCACCACAAACGCCAGCAAAGAAATCACGCAGGCGCCAGGGAGTACGCTGGACCAGACAGGAATTGAAATCGAAGCGGGTCCGATATTCTGTGTCGAATGTTTCTCAAACAACGTCGCCAGAGCGAAGTTGACTCCCAGCGTCGCGATAACTCCCACGACGGAAGCAGTGATCGCCGTCAACGCGGAGCTGAGCCACTTCTTGTGCAGCAATTTCTCCACATACGGAGCGCCCAGAAAGATCCAGTAGAAGCACGGAACAAAAGTCACCCAGGTCGTCAGCACGGCTCCGCAGGTTCCGGCGAGCAGAGGTGGCAATCCAGTACCGTCAGTACCGTGACGCCAGGCGGCCAGAAAACCGACAAACTGCACGACCATAATCAGCGGGCCTGGAGTTGTCTCTGCCAGCCCCAGACCATCAACCATTTCCCGCTTCTCAACCCACTGATAATGATCGACGGCCTGCTGATCCACGTAGCTCAGGACCGAATAAGCACCACCAAACGTCACAACAGCCGCTTTGCTGAAGAAGATCGACGACTGTGTGTAGACGCTGTCACGCCCCGTCATTTTTGCGGCAAACAAAATCGGAGTAAACCACAGCGTGAGACAGACAACACTAACAATCAGGGAACGCCACAATTCCGATCGCCATGATGTGTGTTCAACGCTGAGTGGCAACGCGGGCTCAGAGTCCTTCTTCTTCGCGACCACAAACATCGCCGGAGCGACTCGCTGACCGACAATGCCAACCAGACCGGCAATAGCGATCACTGCAGGAAACGGCAGCAGCTTCGACCACAGAACAAGAAAGGCAATGATCGAGATCATCACCAGACCTCGATTCTTCAGCACACGCCGACTGACTCGCAGCACAGCTTCCGCAACGACGGCCAGCACGGCGCACTTGAGCCCAAAAAAGAGCGACTGAAATGTGAACGAATCCTGAAACGAAACGTACAGCAGACTCAGCAACAGGATCGAAACAAAGCCCGGCAGAATGAACAGCAATCCAGCCATCAATCCGCCACGAACCCCGTGCATCAACCAGCCGATGTACGTAGCCAGTTGTTGAGCTTCAGGTCCCGGCAGCAACATGCAAAAGTTGAGCGCATGCAGAAAGCGGCGTTCATCCAGCCACTTTTTTTCATCCACAATAATGCGATGCATCACAGCGATTTGTGCCGCCGGCCCACCAAAACTCAACAGAGCGACACGCAGCCAAACGACAAAAGATTCCCACAGTGAGACAGTCACCTGGGATGATGAAGAAGGAGTCTCCGAAGACACGCTTTTGATTCCTCTGTGGAGACGCAAATCGGGATACTGAAGACGTCACCGCATTGTCAGACCGGCCGCGACGCAGGGCAGCAGAAACAAAGAAAACTCTACGGTGAGGTTTCGGGCTTCTTCACAACATTGTCAGGCAAAAGATGTCCCATCTTTTCGCGTTTCGCGGTCATATAGTTTGTGCGACATTCATGCGGCGGAGCAACAATCGCAACCTGCTCGACAACAGTCAGATCAACACCCGAATAAACAAACGCATCCGTTTTCTTGGGATTGTTCGTCAACAAACGCACACGACTGAGACCGAGATCTTTCAGGATCTGCAGTCCGACCATGTAGTCGCGCATATCCGCTTTGAAGCCCAGACGATGGTTGGCTTCAACAGTATCCAGCCCTTCATCCTGCAGCTGATAAGCCTTGAGTTTCGCCAGCAGCCCGATTCCACGTCCTTCCTGAGGAAGATAGACAACAGCACCGGTTCCTTCGTCGTGAATCATTCGCATCGCCATTCGAAGTTGATCACCGCAGTCGCAGCGAAGCGAATCCAGAACATCACCAGTGAAGCATGATGAATGCATGCGAACGAGCGGCGATTCGGCCTTGCTGAGATCACCCCAGACCAATGCCAGCGGCTCCTGATTCTCATGTGTCACCTGGTAGCCCACAACCATCGGTGTCCCCAGATCGGCCGTCGGCATTGGCACGGCGACAATTCGAGTCACCAGTTGCTCACGCATGCGCCTAAAGCGAATCAGTTCCTCGATCGAGATCATCGGGATCTGATACTGATCGGCGAGTACCCGCAGTTCGGTCAGATCAGCCATACCGTGACTTGTCTGACTGCAGATCTCAATCAGAACACCCACAGGGCGTTTTCCCGCCAGTCGCATCAGATCGATCGTCGCTTCCGTATGTCCTGCGCGGCGCAGAACGCCACCGTCCATCCCAAGCAAGGGATTCACATGGCCCGGCTGCAGAAAATCATCCGCCAGTGCCGCCGGATCTGCCAGCGCGCGAATCGTGCGAGCCCGATTGATGGCACTCACACCGGTCCCTGCGGACACATGATCAACTGCGCGCAAAAACGCAGTCTTGTTCGGAGCGGTGTTGCTGGATTCTTCAACCACTGGTCGCAACTTCAGTCGCGCCGCATCGTCTGCAGCAACCGGAACACATAGCGTCCCTCGACCCACTCGTAGCATGAAGTCGACTTGTTCAGGTGTAATGGACTCCGCCGCGCAGACGAAGTCGCCTTCGTTTTCACGATCTTCGTCATCCACAACGATGATCATGCCACCGGATTTCAGCGCGTCGATCGCCTGCTGGATTGAATGCAGAGGCACGAGTTATGTTCTCTCTGTAAATTCGACAAGTTAAATCTTTGGAAAAGGGTTGAGCCTGTCCTCACGGACAAAGTCAGGAGAAACCGACAAACCAGTCCCCGAACCCTTTTCAAACCCTAACGCGCGGAGTTCACCGCTCACAAATTGCATTCTAGTCCCGGACAGGAAAATTCAGTACTTCCAAACCCCGTAAACTGACCGAATTGAAGACAGCGTCGTCCCCTTGAACCGCTTTTGACTTCAATAAATGGACGGATCGTCTCATTGACTGAGGCCGCATTTTTTTCGAAAAAGTTCCACAGGGGCGACCTGCCTGCTCGACTTCAGTTGACATTCACAACTTGAAAAACCCTATCCGAGTTTCCTCGATACGGGATCCCGAGACTGCGCGCCGAATGCTCGCATTCACCATGGCCATTCCGTGTCCGCCGCAACACAACCGAGATTCCTCACCGTCCCGGACTGCATGCGCCCGCCCAAACGACCACCCACCAGGGTGCCACGCGCGTAGCACAACGTGCTGAGAACCATTTAGTACGCACGAAAAGCCGATTTCGAGTCCTGTTGTCGTTGGCAGAGCGATCGTTTTGCTGTTAGAAAAAGGTTGTCAAGCGATCGTTTCTTTATAGTCTTACTCACTGCTGCTGCCGCACACATGGCATCGTTATCTTTAAGTACTGGAGCAATTCATGCAACGACATCGTCGTGGCTTTACTCTTATTGAATTACTCGTGGTAATCGCGATCATCGCGATTCTTATTGCCCTGTTGCTGCCCGCAGTGCAGCAGGCTCGCGAAGCTGCGAGACGAACACAGTGTAAGAACAATCTGAAACAGATTGCGCTGGCACTTCACAACTATGAATCAACACACTCCGTTCTTCCACCAGGCAGCATGAACGTTACCGATGCGACGCCACATACTCAGTTTCTTCCATTTCTTGAACAGGGCAACAAGTACACACAATTCAATTTCAATGTCAGCCTGAATGGAAGCGCATTGAACAGTGCGGCAATTGCGCAATCACTACCTCCTTATCAATGCCCAAGTGACCCCGGAGCGCCGGGATTCTCATGGGCGGGCCAGAGCAACTACATGCAATGCATGGGATCCGAAGCAGGGTACACGAATACGACCGGGATCTTCTTCCGCAATTCCAGTTGCCGTATGCGTGATATCACCGATGGCACCAGCAATACGGCTCTGTTCGGTGAGATCAGAAAGGGGCCCTATGTTGGCACTGGTGCTTCGACTGCGCCTGTTGCTGCAGGTTCGCCTGACGATTTCAGGGTGGCGACCAATGTGGGGACACTTGCAGGCAACGACTTGATCGTGCCACCGGCGATCTGCGAGAACCGAGCAACGACGGCGTGGTTGTACCGTGGTCTGCAGTACTATCGCGGACTTCCAGTGGCCACATTTTACTCACACACCCTGGTCCCAAACTCAAAACGACGCGACTGTGGAAATACATCCCAGGGACATTTGGCGGCACGTAGTCTTCATGTAGGTGGCGCTCAAATTTGTCTGGCGGATGGATCGGTGCGATTCGTCAGCGAAAATATTGACCTTGGACTTTGGCGTGCGGTCGGCACAAAGGGCGGTGGAGAAGTTCTGGGCGAATTCTGATTTGATTGCCCCCCTTTTGGCAATGCATTCTTTCACGCAGCGTCGACCGTACTGCCGGAATCTTGTCATCTGTTTGTTAGTCGATTGGCGAAGCCTCGAGGGAGAAGGTCGGTCGAGCCAGATGTCGTTCATTCTTGTGTTTGATTGAGTCCGTTGCTTCGAGAAGGATCTAGCGTGCTGGTTCGTAGCCTGAGTGAGACCTCGATTATCCTTTTTCTGACAAGTTTTGTGGTAACTGGGTGTGGTTCCGACGAGTATGTCGCCCCAGTCGAACAGACAGTGCCTGCCGCAGGCGTTGTTTCTTATCAGGGAAAGCCCCTGGACTACTATCAGGTGAACTTTCTGCCGGAGGTGGAGGGAAAAAGACCTGCCTCTGCCGTGACTAATGCCAACGGCCAGTTTGTGCTGGGAACAAATCAACCGGGCGACGGCGCCGTCGCCGGAAGGCATGTGATTACCGTTGAGTACGTTGGTCCTCCAAGCAATGAAGAACCTGGCAAGGAAACATTTGGTCCGCCTCCCGAGCCAAAAGTCAAAGTTCCGCGCAAATTTGCGTCTGCTGAGACATCGGAACTGATGATTGAGATCCCGGAAACGGGTAACGAGTCCATTGTTGTGAATATTGATTGAACTCAGGATTCACTCAATTGCGGTGGTCAATCAGTCGCTGAATAAGGCGAATCCCCTGTCAACGATGAATATCCGGAGTGGTTGTCCTGGCCGCCGTGCCCTGTCCAATATCCTGCCACAGCCACATTGCACCATCGTGTTACGTCTCAAGGCGCCAACTCCCCCCAAGCAGTTCGAAGAGTGCGATTACCACCGCGCGGCCCGGAAGTCTGGGCAGAAGGCTGGCATTGGAAAGTTAATGTTTAGGCTGAATTTGACGTAAGGGTGGGGTAGACAACGTACGCTGTTCTGGTACTTTAGGTTGTCACCTGTGTTGGGTTTGACTGGGCCGCATGGTGTTTACTCAGCAATATCCCAGGTAGGGGCATGTTAAGAAAGGTACGCATATGTTCGCCGTTCGATTTCGATCTTTCATGATGCTGGCGATTGTGGGCGCAGTGTCCTTCTGTGCAACAAAGCCTGTTGTTGCTCAGGCACCAGTCGTGCCATTGACAACACAGTACTATTGTTCCTGGAGACTGGATTGTGTTGACGAAAATGAGAACGTGATAACCACATACAGTGGAAATGGTGACCTTGCAGACGACTGTCTGACTGCCCAAGACAACGCGTGGGGGGCGGCGGAGCTGTGTGCTGATGGGATGTCGCCTGGCGAAGGTCTTCCTCCTTGTGAAGGGTGCAATGGTTACAGGAGCCGAATCTACCTTTCGGCTTGCAAGCCAGTCAGTACGATTGTTCGTACGTCATCCGCTGCTCCAGCTCTTTGGGTCGTTGAATACACGGTTCGCACTCGAGGAGGCAATCGTGAGCTTACCATTTCCGTCGAGGGCATTTCATATTGTGATACGAAACAGCAGATCGAGCGATTCATTTGCCGCAATTTGCAGAAGCCTCCCTACTGTGGAGTGTGCCGACCGCTTGGTGTGCGGATTTTGCAACGACCGTGCTGCTGTCAGTGTTGTAAGCCAGCAGTTCGGTAGTGCGTTGATACGAATGTTGTTGCGTGTTTGACTCTTGAATAGCCCGGCAGTTGCAAAACTGCCGGGCTATTTTTTGCCGACTTTGATGGCGGTGTTTTTCCTCGACGCAGCCTCAATTCGCAGGCTCCAGAGCATTTGACGGCTTGATCAGGAATTGTCGCATTTCAGCACTACTCATGGACCGCGGAATCTCACTGTAGGCCTGCGATAAAGGATTTCGAGGCCATTTGTGAATGGCTGGATTAGATGAAAGTATTGCAGAGCCATCCACCGTGAACGGAACCCATGGTGCCTGAATCAGCATGGACGGAGGCATTGAGTTTTTGTCTCCGAGAGGAATGCGCAGGATTTCCTCGCAGGGTTCGACCTTCCAGAGGGACAACTCGTCTTCATGCTGTACCAGTAACTCTGCTCCGTCGCGACTGAAGGCGAGGTTTAGGATCCGCCGGCGATTTGGATCAAAGGCCTCAATGATTTGACCGGTCGATCCATCAATGAGAGACACACGACCATTGTTCGACAGTAGCGCGACCTGCTTGCCGTTGGGACGAAAATGCCCGATTCCCGGAGTGTCGTTGACCGCAAACACGGTTTGTTTGCCACTTTTGATCTCCAGTAGCAAAGCTCCGGAGGCCTGCCCTTCCAGAGGCGTTGCTCCATCTTCTGCAGGTGGTTGCCCTGTCACGAGCAACAGCTGACCTTCATCCGGCGACCACTCAGCATGCAGGATGCCTGGCTTGAATTTCAGCTCTCGCTCCGTTCGCGAGATAAGATCCCGAATCCAGACCGTGCCATCCTGCGATGCGGCCATCAGACTTCTTCCCGACGCAGAAAACTCAGCCGACTGCAGCGTTCGTCCGTTCGCGGGCCAGTGTTGAATCGGCTGCCCTTTCTCGAGATCCCATAGAATGCCGTCACCGGAAAGATCAAACGTTGCCATCCGCAATCCATCAACGCTGAGACATGCTTTTGCAAAGGGCTGATTGTGTTCTGTCAGCAGCCGGAGTTGTCGGCCCGTCTGGTCCCAGAGACTTGCCCGACCGTCCATTCCCACGGTCACGACGTTTGTTGTGTCACTAATGAAGCCCTGAAACACAATCGGCCCTGCAAGCCCTCCCGTTTCAGCCACCGTGGCATGATTGTCCATCCGTATGAGACGACTGCTGAACGTGCGATGAGACAGGATGATCTGGTCGGAGTTTCGATCGACGGTCAGATTTGCAGGGGCAACCGTCAGAGGCTCGCTGGCAAGATGTTCTCCTGTCGCTGCGTTTCGCACGGCGATGGTGGATCGGACGAATTCTTCTCGAGTGGCGTGGTTCCAGATGGGGACTTTACTGGCATGAAAAGTATCAGCCGCTTCAATCGTGAAAAGTCGGTCTTTTGTGAAGCGAGGAGCCGTCGTCGGAACCGTCGTAACGACCTTTTCGTCACCCGTTTCCCAGTTCCAATAGATCAATCCATGATTCGCCGACGCGACAGCGACCAACGGCAGAACTGGATGCACGTCGACACCCGGAACGGATTGAACTTTCGTTTCTTTCAGAAGTTCCGCAGTCGTTGTATTCCAGCAACGCAGAGAATCCGCTTTCTGCCGACTCCATGTGATCAAAACCGTTTCGTCTCCGCAGAACAACGCATCACCGATCTGGCCGTTCGGCTTATGAAATGTCTGAGGCGGTGCTTCCTGATCGATGGCCCATACTCGGGCCGTATTCTGTGAATCGATACTCGCAATCTTTGCTCCCGACGGACTGTAAACAACTTGAATCACCCCGTCGCGATGGGAGAGTTCTTTGAGGACTTCCGCCGTTCTTCCGTGAAGGATTCGGCAGTCTCCACAGGCCTCAGCAACAATCACTTTTTCCTCAGTAGGATGAACGTCAATCGCAGTAACTGTTTCGCCCGGATTGCTCACAGGCTTTCGCATGCCGGTTGTTGAATTCCAGAGGATGGCACCGCCATTCTGAAGGTGGATAAGAACGTTGTCACTGCCGGGAACGGCTAAGGCATTGCGGACAGAATCCATTTCAAATCGGACAGAAGCAATTCGGCGAGATGAGGGAGCGTGCCACATGATGACTTCGTCATAGTCCACAGTGACCAGCCGCTCGGAGCCTGCCGCGCGCGGGATCACCATGCCAGCGTGTTGCGTGGAACGTAATCGCCCGTCTAAATCCCGCAGTTCCGTTTTCAATGTCGGCCTGGTTGCCACAACAACCATTTTCCCATCGTGACTGAATGACCAGGGAGAGGGAAGATTTTCTGCAGGATCCGACATGACCACACTTTGCTGCAGGCCATTCCTCGCTCGCCAGTAGCGAACTGCTCGGTCACGCGAAATCGTGATGAGTTCGTTACCTCCGGGTGCGAAGGAACCGGCAACCACTCGTTCGGTGTGGCCCTTCAGATGGGCCAAAACAGAGCCGTCCTCGATACGATGAATTTCTGCTGCAGAAACGGTTGAAATCAACAACGATTTGCTGTTGTCGCTGATATCGACAGAGACAACCCGATCCGCCGCATTGAAGGTACTTATCCTCACGAAAGTCTGCAAATCCCAAATCGAAACGCGCTCGGCGAACTGGGAAAACAAGACCAACCAGTGGCCATCCGGGCTGATCCTTGATGAAGTCTCCGGCCAATGGCGAGGATTAATCTGTTCGCCGGATTCTACTGAAAAGAGTCGTGTTCCTGCTGAGGAAGAAATGAGGAGCCGTCCGGAATTGCCGGCAAAGGCTGCGACTACAGAACGCTCCGACTTGAGCCCAACCCGAAACTGTCGCAACTCCATGCCTGAGGCCAGGTCCCAGACTCGAACAGTCTCATCCTTCGCAACGGTTAGAAGACGTTGTCCATCAGCACTGAACGCGATCGACAGAATGGTGTCTGAATGGCCGTTCAGGACACTGTTGAGTCTGCCGTCTGCCGTTGAATAAATCTTTACGGAGTGGTCTTTTCCTGGAAGCGCAACTTCACCGGATGACGGAGAGAATTCGCTTCCCTGAACGGCAATCAGCGACGCCTCATGAAATGTGATTTTCTTTTCACCTGTCCCTGCATCCCAAAGCGTTGGTGTCGATCCGGACTCAATCACATCGTCTGTCGGCAGCGTGTTGATTTCCGACTTATTGATCCTTCGATGCAGATCCGTCGTAAACAGCAGAAATCGTCCGTTTGGGCTGTACGCTGCTGAAGTCAGCGTCGTTCCGTCATCGAATGTCCGTAATGCCTTTCCGCTGGCGAGGTCGGACTCTATCGCTGGAAAGTAACCGTCGGCAACGAACGATTTAGGCACAGTTGAGACAATCCGTTTCCCATCCGGACTGACGCAAAAAGCGCCAAGGGGTTCTTTTCGTGGCGAAAACGTACGCAGTTCGTGATTGTTGCCCAGACCATTCAGCAGAGCGGTATTGGCATCAACTCCAGGATTCAGTTCTGCGCCCCGGACGGCCAGCAACAACGCCAGGCCGGGATTCTCTTCTTTCATAAGGGTAGAATTTGCGATGAGTCGCAGCCCTTCCGACTTGTCGAGGAGCGATTCTGCTCGCTGTCGCTGTTGCGTTTCGGCATTCAGCGAATTCCAGATCATTCCTGTCGCTGTTAAAGACGTTAACAGCAGTAACACGATCCCCACAGCAACGGAAGTCGCAAGTGCCACATGTCGCCGGATCCATCGCCTGCCTTGTTGTAACAGAGTTGGACGACGCGCACTGATGGGCTGGTCTGTACGAAATCTCTCAAGGTCGTCGGCCAGCTCCTGAGCGGACTGATATCGATCATCCGGATTCTTGGACATTGCCTTCAAAACGATCGTCTCCAGATCCTCAGGAACACGAGGATTCAGACGTCGAATGCTGACCGGCTCGTCGAAACAGACCTGTCGGATAATCTCTTTCGGTGTGTCGCCACCGAACGCTTTTCTGAATGTCAGCAATTCATAAAGCGTGACTCCCAGAGAATAAACATCCGTTCGCTGGTCGACCAGAACTCGTTGTCCGAGGGGCTGTTCGGGACTCATGTACCGCAATGTCCCAATGACCTCCCCAGTCATTGTCAGCGCGCCGGCTCCCTGAATCTGAGCCAGACCAAAGTCAGTGACCCAGAGTTTGCCCTCGTTATCCAGCATCAAATTGGAGGGCTTAATGTCTCGGTGAACAATTCCAAGCTGATGAGCAAAATGCAGGGCCTCCGCAGCCTGAATACCAATCTGCAGAATCGACTCGAACGCCTTTCGATCAGCAACGGAAGACTTATGATCTGCCATCATGTCGATGAATCCCGACAGCGGCACTGAGAGTGTTGATCCTTCAGCCACCGCCGAGTCCGTGCCGGTTCTCAGCACTCCAGGAGTCGGCTGAAAGACCTGAGCCGTGGTACCAAGAGCAAATTTCGGTGTATCACCAGAACGGGGCGCTCGTGGGGATTCCAGCAGTGTCTTTGCCTGACGAATGAAATGCGCGAGGTCATGTCCCGGAATCAGTTGCATCGCGTAGTAATGAATGCCGGCCTCTGTTCCGATGGAAAACACCGGAACGATATTCGGATGCTGCAACTGAGCAGCCGCGCGCGCTTCATTCTGGAATCGCTGAATCTGTCTCTGATCCATGCGACCGGAAACAGGCAACGTCTTCAGCGCCACTCGACGATCGAGAGAGGCCTGTGTCGCTTCATACACAACCCCCATTCCTCCACGACCAATCTCCCGAACAAGCGTAAACTCGCCGATCGTTCTGAGGGGTTCTCGATCCTCTTTTCTGGACGCGTTCTCGTGCTTTTGACTGATGATGTTATTGTCGACTCCGGCCGTCAGTCGGGCAGCAATCTGTTCCTCTGATCCAAGATATGTGGGCGATTGAGAGTCGAAGCTATTCGACTGTTGGTCTGAATTCGGCACTCAAGATTCTCCCTCGTCAGAACGGCGTCGCCACTGCGGGCGGAGAGACACTCTCCTTAGGTTATTATGCCAATCCTGCGGTTGAAACTAAAACCAATCCGACTCGAGTTTGGAATTACAGACAATCCCGAAGCGTTTCACCCAGAGACTCTAAAGGCCTGAAAGCAAAATCAAGAGATTGAACGGACTCGATTCAGTCTCGAACGGAATCCTCTCATCACAAGCGAAGACCCTGTTTCCCTGTGAATCAGCAACAGGGGCTGTTGTTCTGACTTCATGCTTGCCCCGCTGGAATCAAGAGTAAGGACACTCCGAAGAAGGTCCGGAGCAGGGCAATTTCAGAGCAATATGTTCTGATGAACAACGAGTGGTTCGTTAGCGTAAACGTCGGCAGTTGCCACAGCTCACTGTCGCTGCGATCGAACGCCGGGGCAAAAAACCGGCCGTAAACAATCTCCCACGTAACTTGTCTGCCGCTCACCGGAGACAGTGGAGCCTGCAATGGTTACCGGCTCGATTTGAGAGCGCGGTACTTCGTTCCGTGACCCCAGTCACATCACCGCGGTTCCGCAAGAATTAATACCCCCAAAGAATCACCTACTGAATCCTGGATTCTGGGGGGGGCACGCAAACTGTGACCGGAAAAGTTCCCGGTTCCGACATGTGTCTGAATCCCGTCGGTTTAGCAACGAGCCCTTAAAAATCCCGTCGCTCCGTCAACGGGATTTTCGACGATGAATCATCCGGGTGTGAATCCGAACTGATTACTCAGCTTCTGCGGCCGCCGCTTCTTCTTCAGCGACAGCCACTCCGGATGTGATGTGCTTCAGATCCTGGATCTTCTTGCGGATCTCTGCCACAACAGCAGGATTTTCTTCCAGGTACACTCGAGCTCTGTCGCGGCCCTGACCAAGCTTTACGGATCCATAATTGAACCAGCTTCCGCTGCGATCAATGATCTTGTTTTCGACAGCCAGATCGACCAGATCCGCCTCGTAGCTGATCCCACACGTGCTGTACATGTCGACTTCGGCCACTCGGAACGGCGGTGCGACCTTGTTCTTGACGATCTTCACTCGCATCCGCATACCAATCGTCGTTTCACCTTCCTTCAGCTGATTGATACGTCGCACATCGACGCGACAGGAGCTGAAGAACTTCAAAGCACGGCCACCAGGAGTCGTCTCCGGGCTGCCGAACATCACGCCGATCTTCTCACGAATCTGGTTAATGAAGATGACCGTCGCCTTGGCTTTGGAGATTGCTCCGGTCAGCTTTCGCATCGCCTGGCTCATCATTCGTGCCTGAAGGCCCACGTGAGAGTCTCCAATTTCTCCGTCGAGTTCCGCCTTGGGAACCAATGCCGCCACGGAGTCGATGACGATGATGTCGACCGAATTTGATTTGACGAGCATTTCCGCGATCTGCAAACCTTCTTCGCCGTACGATGGCTGGCTGACGAGCAGCTCATCAAGGTTTACGCCCAGACGTCGCGCCCACTGTGGATCCAAAGCATGTTCTGCGTCGACGAAGGCCGCAATGCCGCCTTCCTTCTGAGCATTGGCGATCGCATGCAGTGCCAATGTCGTCTTACCGCTGGATTCCGGTCCGAACAACTCGATGATTCGGCCGCGAGGAAATCCGCGTCCACCCAGCGCGAGGTCGATCGACAGCGCGCCTGTGGAGATCCCGGGAAAACCACCGGCATTTTCTGAAGGGTTCAGCTTCATGATTGAACCCTTGCCGAACATTTTTTCAATCTGCCCGACGGCATTGTCCAGCATCAACTGGTCTTCGCTGGCGGCCTTCGTTGAGGGAAGTTTCTTTGGTGCTTTTGCCATGGGTCCAACTTTCGAAAACAGGAGTCTTTTTAAGGTCTGCACGGGCTGCTAATCGGGATTCGCGCCGCAATGCTCGGACTGATTCCAGTCACATCCAGGGAGTCTAGCGAAACCACACCCAACAGGGAACTTTCGTAGCGTAGGAAATTACGGCAGATCAGAGCGGCATTATGGACCGTTTTCTGGTGGAATGCCAATCTGAGATCTGCGGCGATTCTACGCACCTGCGGACAGAGAAACATCGAGATTTCTCTGTTTATTAATGCCGACTCTGCTGCCAATGAAGCCCAATTTGCCTGTTAGGCAGGAGCGGTAATCTCGAAGATCAGAACCTTTCCGCTGGCCAGTTTCTGCTTGAACTCGGCAGCATCCAATGCCTGCAGCGGGCTGATCTCAATCGCGTGACCTTCCGGCAGCGAGTGTCCGGACTCTTTCAGCCATTCCGTTGCGATCCGATTTAACGCCGCACGAGCTGTCTCGGCGGAGTCGGCTCCGCTCTTATTCTTGACGGGATTGAACTCCCGATCACGGTTACCTTCGACGATCAATGTCCGCTCCGCAAGCGGCAATGCATCAAAGATGAATCGCTCCAGCTTGATGGCGTTCGGATTGGATGCATCCGACGGCTGCATGAACTGACCACTCGCATCGAGGTAAGGGACGTTCTTACGAGCAATATGCAGCGGCAGTCGGCATCCATCTTCCGCCAGTCGTTGCAGGAACTTCCGGTTGAACACATGGATTGCCGTGTTGCCGGCCCAGAAAATCCACTGTCCACTGGCATCATTCGACGCGGCTTGTTCCGGAGTCAGTTCGCTGTACTCAATGATCTCCGTGTGGCCATCAACATCAACAAGCACTCCCATTCGCTCGGTCGGACTCGTCTTACAGACCACGTTTGTCGTCAGCATCGACTTCTGCTGCCGATGAAATCCAATCAGCGCTGGGTCTGCGATGATGACCGTGGGATTGTCGACCTGGTGATAAAAGACATGCTCCACGCCTTCCTGAGTCATTCGATCCAGCAACCCGGAATTCCTGAGCGCCATGATGAGTCCGCCGTGCCCATCCGGAGACAGCGCCAGACTGCCGGGGCCACTGAGCAGAATTTCGCCTGTCGCGGCATCAAGGGCCGGAAGACTGCCCTGCATGAAGAACGCCACAGAATCTGTCGGGAGTCCGAAATACTGCTTCGACTCAAAGAAGTCGACAGTCTCGGCATGTGTGGCATCACTGGTCATAATCAGCCACAAAAGACTGGCTCCGTATCGCTGGCGGCGAGCCTGAATCTGTTCGGCAAAGATCTGGAACAACGTGCGGTCCGAAATGGGTCCGATGGGAAACATGCCTTTCGGATGATCGAACCCCAGTCGAGTTCCCTGACCACCAGCGACCGTAACAACCGCCACTTTACCAGCGCGAAGTTCTGACTCACCAAGTGCTGCTGCGGCTTGCCAGTTTGCAACATCTGCAGGTGATTTAGCCTGACGAATGACAGTCTTCGGCGCCGCAGCTTTCTGAATGCGTTCCGCTGTGGAAAGCCCATCGGTCGACTTCTTTTGGCTGCTCTGCCAGATCTCCTGAAGCTGCTTAAGGTCAACAGTCTCCAGTTCAGTAACCAGCTGCTGCCGCTCAGCTTCGTGCAGTCTGCTCCAGAAACGAACCGTCGACGTTTGTGAGAACAGTTTCAGCCGATCATGAAGAGTTGCAGGCACGTTACTCATGTTATTGCGATATTCAAAAAAAGCAGAAGAGATGTCTGAGAACTTCTCCGCATGATTCTGCAGAGAACAAAGCCGGCATCAATAACGTTCAAACAACAAAACCAGACTCATTATCAGCGGGCACTTTTCAATCGAGTTCTTACGAGCTCTGGCAGATACTTCATGGGAACTGAGCCATGATCCAGCACGGCTTCATGGAATCGCCCGAGCTCAAAGGACTCTCCCATCTCTCGCTGAATCTGCTGGCGGAGACGATAATGAGCCATTCGCCCCACGAAGTAAGTGCTCAACTGTGTTGAACTCTGCTTAGCTCGAATAATCTTCAGCTTCGCTTCACCTTCGGACTGATACGCTCCTTCGGTCAGAAACTGAAACGCTTCATCATCGGTCATTTCCGTGCAGTGCATTTTGTGGTCGAGAATCGTGTTGGCCACTGCACGCAAATAGAACTTCAATTGATTAAGCCGCAGAGGCAGGCTGCCATCGCCGTATCCCTGATCCAGCATCATCTGTTCAGTGTAGACAGCCCACCCTTCAATAAAGACTCCTGATTGCAGAACCTTGCGAATCAATGAAGGACAACGATTCGAGTATTCCAGTTGAACATAATGTCCCGGGTAGGCTTCATGGATCGTCAACACCTGCAGCATATGCTGATTGTATTCTTCCAAAAAACTGCGAACTCTGTCCGAACCCCAGTCAGCCGGAGGAGGACTAACGGCGTAAGAGCTGATTCCTGAAGGGTCCAGGGGTAAAGCAGATTCCAGATATGCCAGCGAATTCCCTCGCCGAAATTCGGGCATTTCAATCACCTGACAACGATCCGGTTCCGGCAACCGCAGGATGTCTTTGGCTTTGATGAACTCCTGAATACTTCCGACAGTCGCGCGAGCATCCGTGATCAAAGCTTCTGGAGTTCCATGTTCCTGACTAACAGCCTTCGTCACGATGGCGATTGTTTCGCGCCGTCCGGCCTCATCATCCGGAGGCAGAACTTTCGCGGGTGCATATTGGCTCCAGAGCTGACGTGAAACGACGTACATCTCACGTTGCACGCGAACAAACTCCTGCTCGGCATCCTCAAGAACCTGATCCGCATTCATGCCGGCATTCAGAACCAACTCCAGTTTCTGAGCAAACCGTTCTCGACCGAGTCGCCATTCGCCATTGGCTCGCAGTCTGCGACTATCTTCAAGAAACACCTGATGTTCGTTCAACGATGTGACAGCCGCAGCGCAGACAGTTCGCAGCTGATCCAGCTGAGGCGAGTCTCCCACGAGTTCAAAAATGCCCTTCTCGTAAAGCCCGATGGCTCCTCGGTTCTGCAGGATCGCCGTTTCCAAAATACTTGGCGGCGAGTCGCGCAGCGTTTCTCGAGCGGTCTTGACGATGCGAGGAATCTCGGCGATCCGGCTGATCGCGTTCTTCAGGTTCGTTTCTTTGGGCAACGTTGACTGAGTCAGCAGGGTGTAAACGCTGTCACTGATATAGCTGCCGTAGGTGCGAGGATCCTCTTCGAAGGTACGCGTATTCTCCGCCAGCCAGATATTTCGCAGCAGCTCGTCTTTCAGAATCTCAAAGTCGATCTGACTGTTTCGTGACAACTGGTCATATGCCACTTCCTGTGGCAGTCGCGCGAGCTGCTTTCGATAGTGTTCCAGCCAGCCTTTGCGAGCATCGGCGGAAATGTCATCCATCAGATGATCAAACCGATGATCACCCAGCATCGTGGCTTCCAGGGGCCGCATCCGGAACGATTCTTCCAGGTGGCTCCGGAAAAATGCATCCAGCTTAGCATCGGCATCCTGAGCGATGGCAGAAGTCATAAGGCAGAGAAAGGAGACGATTGCGGAAATTAGGGGCTTGCTCATGGCTGGAAGGATAATCCCTGACCGCAGAAGTCTGAAGTCTGACGGACAATCAGAAGACCCTGAATCCCTCAGTTGCTACACTGCCGGGCGGTTTGGAAAGCAAATGAACACGAAATTACGTTCTCGGGAGAGCAAAATCTCCCTGCGAGAACATCACCGAAATGATCCGCCTGAGAAAAGACGTCTTGTGCTTTCGAAACGTCGCAAATCTTCTCTGAGACTCACATGAAGCTGAACATGACCAGACAACTTCTGCTTGCGATGCTGATCTGTACGACGAGCCCGATCTTCTCCGCTTTTGGAGTTCAGCCGCCCGACGAAGTGGAACAGCGAGGCTTGCAGCAACTGCTTCGCGAGACGGAAGAATCGCTCGCGAAAGAAAGCTGGCTGGAAGCCGTCGAGAAGCTTGATCAGGCATGGACGATGGCCTGCGAAAAAGAAGATCCGCTGATGGTGCAGACCGGGGCTGACACACGCCAGCTCGCACCCGGTGAAACCGAACTACTGGCTGGTGGCAAAGCGAAGTTGGAGGCGCTATTTCGTAACGCTCCGGAGGAATTTCGTGAAGAGTTTTCCAAACAATATTCAGACCTCGCTGAGAAGCTCATTACGGACGCGATTCAGGTAGGCGACAATGAACAACTTCGTCGGCTGACAATGCGTTACGCCTTTTGCTCGGCGGCACGACGAGGACAACTTGTCCTGGCCCGACGAGCATTGGATCGCGGCGAATATCTTGAGACGGCTTTGTTGCTCGGTCGACTGCTTCGTCAAAATGAAAAGCCAGACAATGCTGTTCGGCTACAAATGGCTTTGTGCTATTCCATGGCGGGTCTTGAAGCGGATGCTGCCGATCTGATCAATTTGGTCGTTCGTGAACAGGCAGATGCGAATCTCCTGGTGGCTGGCCAGAGCATTCCTCTGCCGAAAAGCCCCGCAGAGACTCCAGCGTGGCTTCAACAGCACGCGGAGTCACTGATCAAACAATCCACGGGATGGTCGCAACCCGGTGGAAGCTATCGACGTGCGGCAAGTCAGTCTCGAGGTCCTGCAAAGTTTGGCTTCTCTTGGAAGTCGAATCTCTTTGAAGTTCAGGATGTGTTGTATGCAGAGCAGTACAATCCACTACTGACGGAATACCGAGAACCCATCGAGCGGGAAGCTCAGCGACTTTTGCAGCGTAACAGTACGATTGTGCCGGCGGCTCAGCCTTTGGTCACAGGTCGACTTGCGATTCTTCGCAGCCCCTTCGGAATTCGCGCTGTGGATCTGGTGTCAGGCGAACTGCAGTGGGAAGTAACTCGCCCTGATAGTCGACTGCGAGCCGCAATCGATGAGAGAACACGCCAGAACGGGGACCGAAACATGGCCGCTCGGGACGGTTATGCAAGCCTGCAATACGTGGACCCGCGGGCAAGATTGTTGTACCAGATGATTCGTACGAACACGGCTTCCCAAATGTCGATCAGCGGCTCTACGTTGTTTGTCGTGGATGAGTGTTCGGCAGCCACATGGACTGACGACTTTGGCTATGGCATCGGTGGTCTCTCGGGCGAAACCATTCCGGCCAATTTTGTGCGAGCGTATGACGTCGAAACCGGCCTCTTTAAATGGGAAGTCGGCGGCCAGACTCAGAATGGTGGCCAAGCCGCCGGACGTGGCAATCTTCTGGCAGGGTTCTACTTTCTCGGCGCGCCTCTGGTTCTTGGTCAGCGAACTTATGTGCTTGCTGAGAGTGGGGAAGGGATCTTCCTGATTCAAATCGCAGAACCCCAGATGGCCGCCAAAGTTGTTGATTCAACCGTCGATCCGGCTGTTGAACCCTCACCAAATCCGAGCATCGTGCGATCGCAGATTCTGACAGTTCCGGAACATAAACTGCCAAGACATCCGGTTCGTAAACATGCCGGCCTTGTTCCGTCGTTTGCTCAGGGACTACTGGTCTGTCCAACGTGTGATCAGCGGATCGTGGCGGTGTCAGCCGAAGATCAATCTCTGCGATGGGTCTTTCGTTATGCTGGAAACGTCAGAACGCAGGAACTGGGCGGAGATAATCTTGTGCTCTTCGGAGGCCGTGATGCAATCGACACCGCCAGCGTCGACATGGACTCCCGCTGGGTCGATTCGTTGCCCCGCATTGTCGATAATCGAGTCTTCGTGACGCCGCGCGATTCGGATCAGCTTTATTGCCTGGATCTTCAGTCGGGGACAGAACTCTGGAAAACGGCTCGCAGTCCATTTCATGCGATTGGAACAATCACGAATGATCGCATTGTTCTGGTGGGCAATCAGCGAGTGGCCGCGTTCAACACAGCCGATGGCAGTCCAATCTGGTCGACGGAAATTCGCGACGGTGTTGTTTGTGGCTCATCGGCATCGGATGGCCGAGTCATCCAGATCCCGACTGATCAGCCAGCCATTGTGACTGTGGACCTTGGAACAGGAGCAAGACTGGTTCGACAGTCGCAGGACCTGAACCGCATGCCCGGCAATCTGCTGATGACGGAGCAGGGACTGTTGACTCAGAATCTCGGTGAGGTGACGTATCTTGCCGCAAATACACTCGCTCCAGACTTGTCGATGGCGGATAAAGCCACGGAGTTCCTGCTCGATCGAAAGCAGGCTCAAGCACTCGCACTGCTCGATGAGGGACTCATGGCAGGGCAGGGCGATAAAGCGGCCCGTGAGCTGTTGATCGAATTACTACTGGAAGAACTGCGAACAGACTTTTCGAGCAACCGATCTCGAGTACCCCGTATTCGCGAATTGATTGAACAATCTTCGGCGGATCTGGCGCTCGCTCCTTTGTTGCACTCAGTGATTGGAATGAACATCGCCGATGCAGCAGTCATTCCAAGTCAGCTGAAAGGACGCACGGATCGCTACCTCGGCGATCTTTCAGAATTGATTACCCGCGGCATGGAATCAAGCCACGATCTGCCTCTAGGAGAACTCACGGAAAACATTCGCCAACTGCTGCGTGAAATCTCAACCGCCCGTCGGGAAGCTGTGGGTGCGGGCTTTTTGATACGAAACAAGGCGACGATTCTGTGTGCCGGAGTGCGACGAGCGGTCGCAGCCCGAACGATGGAGGAACAGCAGCAGATTCAGGACAGCCTGCGGGATTCGTCCGTGGAGACCCTGAAATCTCTGCCTGACGATCTCATGCGTTTTGAGTTTCTATGCTGCCTGATGTCCTGCGGATTGCCGCAGTTGACGCTGGCCTCGTTGGAAAATTCTCAGATGCAGACCATGGACGATCATCGCTGGCTGCTTCAGGAGTTTGCTCGACTGGAAATCAGTCAGTCTTCATCGTCGACAGCAGCGTCCGCAGCCACCGATTTGTTGATGCAGTGGAAATCTGCCAATGATCATTCGGCTATCCAGTCATGGCTCAAGGATCTGGCCCAGCCGATTGACGCGAACAACCTGCTTCATTTCAAAATGGCCGACCAGACCTTGCGCGATCAGCACATTGCTGCCTGGGAAAAGTCCGATGACGCTGCTGCTGCTGCGAAGCCCCCGCTAATCTGGGGCGATACTCCCAAAATCGAAGAATCGCCGGACCGCACCATGATGGAGCCCACAAAGCTGCCGGACGGTGTACCGGATAAGCTGATTCCCTTCTTTGGGCCTCAGGGCGTTTATCGCGACTGGTCTTTCGTCCGCGTGAGAACTGCCGGCGAAGTTTATGCCTACGATGCTCAGGGACAGATCCGCTGGAAGACTAAAACGTTCGGCATTCCCGTCGAAAACAACTATGGGTACGGTGCGCAATCGTATATTGTCGCTTACGGACACTTGCTGTTGCTGAATCTTAGCGGAACTCTGATCGCGGTTGATCCGGCACAGCTAAACGCAGCAGGTGAACCGAGAGAGCTCTGGCGTCGAAACATCGAGCGGCTTGCAGCCGATACCGATATCGACAACTTCCGTGACTACGTGCCGCCATCGGAACGAGTTCCTCAGTATTACCCTCAGCCAGCCGGCTTTTATCCCGTCGGCCCGGCAACACCCCTTGGTATTCCGGTCATTGCTGGTCGCCGATTGATTGTACTGGATCCGCTCACCGGGATTCGTAGTTGGCAAACGGACGGTATCGCTCGTGATGCCGTTTTGCTTTGCAGCGGAGATAACGTGCTGGTTCTCTCAGAGGGTTCACGTCAGATCGAAGTTCGCAGTCTCGTTGATGGCTCAGTGCGATCCGTTTCAAGGCTTCCCGAGTGGTGGGGTGAAGCCAATTTGAATGTTGGCTCTTCGGTCCGCGATATTGAAGTGGAAGCCGGTGTTGAACTCCTTTGGAGAATCGTCCTGCAGGGAGACTCGTGCGTGCTGTTTCGTCTGACCGCAGGCAAGGCAACTGTCGAGAACCGAGATCTGCTGACGGATACCGTCAAGTGGTCGATCGATCTGCCTCAGGAAACGGTATTCTCCAATGTTGCCAACGATGTGATTGCCGTCCTGAGTGAAGGACGTTCATTGAAGCTGATACAGACCGATACCGGAAGAATTCTGGCTGAACATGATGTCACCGCTGTGAAACTTCCGCGAGAACTTATCCTGCAACACTCCAGCGGTCATTATGTCGTCCTGCCGGACTCAATCGATGACAATCTGGCCGAGTATGATCCTGTGATCGATGCCCTCCATGTCTATGGTCGGATGTATGGGATACGTGAAAACGACATGACACTGGCTTGGGACGAGCCGCTCGATCATCGCCACATTCGACTGGCGGTCTCTGAAAGATCCGTTTTGCTTCCAAATTCCCCAGCACTGTTGCTGTTATCTCGCGGCGGAACAACAAATCCCGGGAGCCCGATCCGTGGCACACACTACGGGGCTCGTGTGATCGATGTTCGCACCGGAAAAGATCTCTACAAAGACGACGACATCGGCACGACGCTGAATTTGCTATGGATGCATATCAATTCTGCCGATCAGCGAATTCAATTCAGCTTCGATAATCGCAACGTGATGCTGGACTTCAAGAAGGCGGATGAGAAGTAATTCTTCTAACGGCCTGTTGATCTATTCGTTTAACGGCAAGCCGCAGGCGTCGTTACCTGAGTTCGCTGACGCCTTCGGCTTGCCGTTAAACGAAAATACTCAATCAACAACCTACTCAACTTCGGCGCCGGCCTTTGCTCGTGCAATGGTGAAGTCCACAAGCTCCTGGCATCGAAAGAATCCTTCCCAGAAGTTGTGGCCCTGACCTTTGACCACAATGACGGTGACCGCATCCTCGGCCCCATGGGCTTTGTAGGTTTCAGCAAACGTGGCGGAGTTTTCCTTCAGCGGAACAACGACATCTTCATCCCCATGAATCATCAGGGCCGGCACTTTGGCTTTGGCCAGAACGGACATGCGTGCGATGGGGTTATGTTTGTCGAGCTGTTGCTCCAGCTCTGCGGCAGTCATCTCATAAGCCGGTGCTGCTTTCTCCAGGCCCGGGTACGTGCGAAAATCAAACACGGGATAGATGCCGGCCAGCCCGGCAAAGCGTTCCGGATGATCACATGCCCACGAAGTCACCCACAATCCTCCTCGACTTCGTCCCAACAAACAGGGCTTCTTCGCCAATCCGCGTTGGGCCGTCATCTGATCAAAAAAGGCGTCAAACAGCTTTCGAGCAGCCGGACTTCCATAACCTTCTCCCACATCAATTCCAGCCACCGCAACGCCGGCCGAGAGAAACTGCTGGTGCATCCACTTTTCATGTTCATCCGGATAGCCGGCCAAAGTCGGCGCATAAAACACCCACGGCTGTGGCGTCTTTCGCAGAGACTCTTCTGGCCACAGAATAAAGGCCGGCCGCCCTTCAACACGAAACGCTTCACCTGGCAAGACGAGCTTCTTGATTTCATCAGCCTGCAACGGCTGCATAAGGCTAAAGAGACACGCAACAACCAAAGCGGAAATGAGGAATTGTCGAGTCATGAAAAAGCCTTATCATGGAGTTCACGTGGAAGTCAGTCGGCCAGGAATGCGACTCAGGATACACGAGATGACCGTGCTCCAGGGAGCATTCAGCCTCGTTTTTCAAGGCTCGGCCCAAAGACCGGCCGCTACACTAGTCAACCGGATGCAGCCTCGGCTTACGATTATCGCAAGTTGAATTCTTCGAAAATCGACTGATCCGCCCCCGGTCGGCCAGCGTTCTCCCACAGCCTTAACCCTGTGGACGGTGCTCTGTACAAATGCAGACGTCCATTCTTCAATTGTCTTCGAATGCTGGACGGTCCGCAGAATGTTCTTTCCAACAGGCACCGACGCACCGGTCTATCATTTTCCAGTCGCCACCATCGGGTTGATTGCCGCAAACGTTGTGTGCTTCTGTATCACCGGCTTTGGTTACAATCAGGGGGCTATTGACCCCTGGATACTGCATTTTGGAAATGGACTGAATCCTGCCGAATGGATCACGTCCTCATTCGCACATGCTGGTCTGAGTCATCTGGTGGGGAACATGCTGTTTCTCTGGTGCTTCGGATTAGTCGTGGAGGGAAAAGTTGGCTGGAAGGTATTTCTGCCCATCTACTTTGGGATCGTCATGTTCTCCGGAGCTGTTACCGACGTGGTCACCCTCCTGCAAACGCATGGCGGATGTCTTGGGGCTTCCGATGCGATCTTTGGATTGATGGCGATCAGTCTGATCTGGGCTCCGAAGAATGAAGTCCATTTCGAAGGTGCGTTCGTTGGCTACGGTTTTGGGATGTCCCGAGCCTTCTCTTTCGATATCACGATTCTTACTTTGTCTATTTGGTACCTGGGAGCGAATCTTGTCAGCTTCTTGTTCTGGCCGGGGATGAGTACTTCATTCCTGCATTTGCTGGGAAGCCTCGCCGGATTTCCAATCGGCATCCTTATGCTGAAGAAAGGACTCGTCGACTGCGAAAACTGGGATCTGTTCGCCGTTATGAAGGGCACGCATGGACGCTTCGGAGAAAAGGACTGGGCACTGGGATATCACTCCAGCGTCGGCAAAACATATGACGACACACCGATCCCGTTACCCATTGACGACGCTGATTCCGACACAAAGACTCGCCGGAAAGTGGATCGATCCGCACGCCGTGCGACACTTTCGAAAATCAACCGGATGATCAACGACGGAGATGTACTGACAGCAGCCGATGAACTCTTCAAACTCCGGATTGATGATCCCACGATCTGTATTGGTCAGGAGAAAACTCAACAACTGGCCAAAGGCCTGCTCAAAGCCGAAGCGTTCGACGAAGCCGAGTTCTGGCTTCAGGAACACATTGATCGATTCCCCAAAGACAGCGGCTGGGCTCGAGTTCGCATGGCTCAACTTCTGCTGACTCAGCGTCAGCAACCCCGTGCTTCTATTACAACTCTTGAACATCCCGATGCAGCAGATCTGCCTGAATCATTAATGCCTTTGGCCGCGAAAATCATTTCAACGGCCAGAGCACAAATTCGCAGCGGTGTTGCGGATGCTGAACTATCGTGGTAACGCCGACAGGCCTTCTCCTGAGAATCTCGACGTTACTTCGCGCTCTTGCCGTGCGCTGAGCCCGGTTCGGACTGCAAGGTGCTGAGGTACTCCACGAGGTCTCGAATTTCTGATCGTGTCAGGTTCTTAATCAAATCCTGAGGCATCCCGGACTGTCCGTTGGCGCGTTCATCGATTTCGTCCTTAGCAACCGAGACCAGAGCACCGGTGGGAGTCATCAATTGCACTACGGAGTCATCTTCGCTTTTCAGAATCCCTGAGTGAATCAGTCCATCCATCGTTACCAGGATGACGGTTTCAAATCCCTTCGCAACTTTCGCGTTGGGATCAACCATGGCTTCCAGGAGATAGTTGCGATCTTTGTCCTTGCCAATGCGACTGAGATCCGGTCCCACTTCGCCACCACTGCCGCCTACCTTATGACAACGTCGACAAGACGCTGCGCTGCGACCGAAGAAGACAGTTCGCCCCAGTTCTGCGTTTCCGCCTTCCAGACATTCACTCCAGTTTGCGAGCACAGTCCCGGCTTCCTGCTGACGAGATCGGAAATCAGCTACGGCCGCCTTTAACTCCGGCGTGCCGGCTTTCTCAGCCGCCAAAATCAAATCCAGCGCTGCCCCGGAGGGAAGCGACTGATTCTTCAGCCGATCAAAGGTCTCCAGTAACGCCTGTCGCGCGTCGTCTGTCTTGATGGAACCCAATAGTCGCAGAGCCGTCTGCTGCGATCGAACCGTTCCATCTGCTAACAGTTCCCTCAACTGCGGCACAGAGCTTTCAGGAGCACTTCCTACCATGATTTCAACGGCAGCCAGGCGTACGGATTCGGAAGTATCTTTGAGCCCGGATTTCACGACAGCGTCGGCCTCGGGCGACAACTTGACGAGTGCTCGAAATGCCGAAACACGCAGATTGTCGTCCAGATTCGTGTCGTGAAGAATTCCGACAAGCGTTGGAACGATGTCTGTGATGCCGAGTTCCGTCGCAATTTCCACGGTCAATTTTCGCAGTTCCGGAGAACCAGACAACATCCCGGGCAAATGAGGGCTAACGGCCTGCTGCATACCATCAACTTCACGATCAGGCAGCGGTCGCCATTGGCCTGTCACTGTATCCGTCTTCTGTGGCTTGTTCCAGGTGCTTAGCAACTGAGCAGCCAGCAGACGAATCTCCGGAGCCTGCTCGCCGTCCGCAGCAATCCGAGCTATCGCGTCAGCACGGTCCGCAGTACCGATTCGATAACAGGCATTCAGACTTCTGCGCAAGACACTGTTTTCCAACCCTGGAGTTGTGATCAAATCAGCAAGCTTCGACTGACCAGCATCCAAACCATCATCGTTGATCGCCCGAGCAGCCTCGGCAACGATTAACGGATCTGCATCCGTCAGCAATTCCGCCACAGCCGAGTCTGCCTGTCGCCTCATGGCCAGTACAACGCCGAGGCGACCAGGAGATCCCGGATACTGTGCCAGAGAGTTCAACAAGCCAGGCTGGCGCTCGCCAATCTGCATTAATCCCACGACGGCCTGATGTCTGACGACGGGATCATTGTTCTGATTTCGGTCGAGCAATTTCAAAAGCACACCAACATCGTCTGAACCACCAATGGGCCCCAGCGTCACAGCAGCGAAGCCCGCCAGCCGCAAGTTTTCACTGCTGGTCAACTCACGACAGGTCGATGCAAGCTCAGCACGATTGTCCTTCAGCACCGAAACGCCATGTCGTGAAACGATGTCTCCAAGGATTCGCACAGCCTGAGCCTGCTGTTCTTCGGAGTAGCGATTGGATTCATCTCCCAAAACGTGCTGCAGCAACATCACAACCTGGGTCGCCTGTTCGGCTGATCCCAGCCCCAACTGCCAACATCCCCACATCCCATGACGTGCAGACATTTCATGAGCCGGAGTTTTCACCGCATTCATCAATTCATCTGCGGCGTTACGGCGGACCAGTTCGAACTGTGACTCCTGCCGGACGCGACGATCGACATGACTGAGAAGTTCCACAAGTGTCGGCACAGAGGCTTTCGCAATTCCGCCACCCAGCCACTCAACAGACTTCGCTGCCGTGACCGCAGCGGATTCCTTGTCATGAGCAAAGCGATATAGTCGACCTTTGCCTTCTCCATTCCAGCCGTTGACCCAATCGCTGACAACCATGCTGCCATCAGGAGCAAACGTCACGTCCGTTGCCAGAATCGACCACAGGAACTGATGTGAATCCGCCAGTTCAAAAGTGGCTCCCTTTGGGTTCACTGTAAAGCTGCGAATTCCACTGTTGCCCGCCGTCCCGCGAAAATCGGCCATAAAGAAGTGACCTGCATATCGCTCTGGTAACCCCACGCCGGGATAATATGTCAGCCCGGAAGGCCCATCCGCCAGATTCGCAATCGGCGGCAACGTCGAAGCTGGCTGAACAGCCGTCGTGTCAGCATCTGCTTGATACGGATACCAGATTCGCTCGCGATTCCACGGCCCTCGATCATCGAGATATTGATAGTACATTCGCCAGCCGGTATCTCCATGCTGAACAACGTAGACCCAGCGAGCCTTATCACCACTGTCTGAGTTATTGTCGCCGGTAAACAGATTCCCGTTGTCATCGAACGCCAATTCCTGTGGATTCCGCAAACCGTAGGCAAAGACTTCGAGATTGCTGCCATCCATGTCACAACGAAACACAGCTCCCGTGTCGACGCGCTTCAAACGAGTTCCCTCTTTCGTCACAACATTAAAACCACGGTCTCCAATGCTGAAGTAGAGACGACCATCGGGACCAACAACCAGTCCATGCATATCGTGCCCACGAAAGGCGACGCGAACTCCGTAGCCGTGATGAAGTGCCTCCGACTGTTCCGCGATGCCGTCGTTGTCTGCATCAGAAAAACTCCACAGCTTTGGAATACAGGTGTAGTAAACTCGACCGTTGTGCTCGATCACTCCCGCACCGGTGCCATCAATGATGTCATTGAAGCCATCGGCAAATAGAGTATCTCGATCAAACGTTCCGTCGCCATCGGTATCCTGCAACAGGCGAATTCGATCATGTTCCGTAGCCCATTTCTGAACATCGCTGCCCATGTACTTACGAAACATCGCCGCACGTTCTTCCACGGATTCCAGCTGCAGATCATTCTCCAGCCAGTTCATATGATTGCGATTGTCTTCGACGCCAACTTCCTGGCGAAACGTCTCGCAAACAAAAATGCGACCGTTATTTGTTACGGTGAAACAAACCGGATTGGCCAGCATGGGTTCGGCCGCCATCAGCCTTCCGCTCATGTCCTCGGGAACAACAAAACCCTTCAGAGCCAGTTCCGCATCGCCAGACGCAGCAGCGATCTTCGGCTGATAATCCTGTTGTGCGCACAATTCAGAAGAACAGACAATCAAACCGATTGCGCAAGCAGCAACGGTGGCCAGATCACAAAATAATCTACGAAGCATGGGATACTCACGGAGAAAGAAAACGACTCTTGCGCTGCCTCAGGAAACAAGCGCGCCATTGTAGGCAGCAAAAATCACAGGCAAAAGAAGGAAAGATTTACGGGCCGAAAGTCCCTTGAGAATTCCGCGATTTGCCACGGTTGAGAGGGGCGGCATAGGGTCGCTGTGCGCAAACTCGGTACGCGATGACCGCAAAAATCCCGTCGGCGGAGCGACGGGTGTACGGTACCACAAGCTCGTTGCCACATGAACGTTACTGAGCCGTCGAGCGGCTGCCGCTCGGGGAGCCAACGATCGGAGTGCCCTCAGGCAAGGGGCGGGCGGCAACTCGCAATTGCAACCCGTGAGCAACTTCACGCAGAGTTGAAAAGCCTTTGAAGGAGTCTGGGTAGACCCACATCGTAACCACCGAATCGGGCAGGGTCGTCTCAATTCTCTGGCGATAGCGTGAACCCGGCCGCACAGCTTCTTCGATTGTCTCAGCCACCAACGAATCATCCGGCGTGATGGTCCAGCGCGTGACGTTCAAACGAGTAATCCCATCACCGGACTGCAAGGCTTCCAACGTTGAAGGTCCATCTTTCTCAACGGTGTAGCTCATCGTATATCCATCGACCGGTCCGACAACGCCATCAAACTGGTTGAATCTCATCACAGCCGTGCGGCGAGTCATGACCTGATCCTTCAGCCGCTCAAGCAATTCTTCCAGCGGCACTCGACTGACACGACCTTCACTCACTCTGAAGTGGAGTTCTTCTTTTTCAGCCGGTTTTGTGACTGGTGAAAGTCGATGCTGCAGACGATTCTTTGGAACCGCGGCTTCTTCGGTCTTTTCCAGAAGTTCACGCAGCTCCTGCGTCTCGGCGACAGTCGTCTCCAACTTTTTGCTAAGATCCTGCTCAGCCTTCATGGCAGTCGCAAGAATCCTCCCCGCGTTAAGAGCTTCTCGACCTTTCTCATCAATCGCAGCCTTCAGCGATGCCACTCGTACGGCAATCGCGGCTTTGTCGGATTCCAGGTCGGCGGCCTGCTTCTGGGTTCGATCGGCCTTCTCCTGCAGAGCCAGCAACTGCTGGTTGGCCAGCTCCTGTGCTTCCATCGCCTGTCGAATTTTTTCGTCCGCTTCTGCGCTTTGGCTCTCAAGCGTGCTGACAGCCTGCGCTGCTTCTGCCTCGGCGGTGTTGAGCTGGTCTAATGCTCTCTGACGCTCGGCAAGAATTGTCGCCTGATCGGCTCGCGTCGCTTCAATGCTCGCAGCGGCCAGTGCTTCCTGTTCTCGAGGCTGACGTTGAACCTTCAAACCGACAACGACAATCAGGATGATCAGAATACCAACGATGTTACACACGACGTCCAAAAAGGAGTCGGATCCGAATTCAAGTTCAGGTCGTTGTGCTCGTCGACTCATGGAGTTTGGTTCTTCTGGAACTCGTTACGATGCTCGTAAGCAGAATCTCGGCGCCGGAATCAAGTCGCCGTTTACTCACCTTCGTCACTCACCCAGGCACGTCCCGTTTCGTCGGTTGTTGTCATGTAAGGAGTCAACTCATAAACCGTGGCCGATCGAATGCCGGTTCGTTTTAAAGAGTGGGCCAACGGAATGCGCCACTTCTCGCCACCGGGGCTGACGATGAACTTGACGATCGGCATAACAGGTTCATCCGGCTTTTTCTTACGATCTTCAACTTCAGCATTGATGCCTGTCAGCAGCGAGGCAAATGCGTCGTCGAGAGTATCGGGAGTAATCTCCACGGCCGTCTGCTGATCGACCGTCATATGGTGCTCATCCACAAATACGGTGATACCAATCGGAGTCATCTCGCTGCCCGACGGCTGCTTGCCTGAGTTCAGACGATTTAGCAGATCAGGGTCAATGCGAGAAAGATCCGGGATTCCGGTCGTGGGCTGATCGTCGCCCGATCCGCTGCTGGTCAACAAGCTTTCCTGTGGGCTCAATGGATCCGGTTTTGCGGTCGCAGATTTTGCGAGAACCGACTTCTTCTGCTTTTGCGCCAAAGACGACGTGATACTGCCATCGTTCGCAAATAGTGTTTCGGCAAATCGTCGTTCTTCCGGAGATCTCAACAGCTCCTCAGATTCCGTCGTGGCCGACACAGGCTTTTCTGCAGTCTTCTGTTCTTCTTCTGCAACAGTAGTTTTTGCCAGGGCTCGAGCCGACTCGTACTGTTTGGCGTATCGTTCCGCAAATTCATCAGCCAGCTTCTCAGCATCGTCCGCGGTCATCTGGTCGGCATTCCGACCTCCATAACCGCCGACGGGACGCTTCTGAAAATGCGATTGTGGTGGCGCGACACCCCCTGCATAAAAGCGGCCATCGACTGGTCGCTGTCGCTGCGATTCTTCCATCAACACTCGACCATCCGGACGCACTGTCAGTCTACGCTCCCCTTTGCCGTTCGCAGGATCACCAGCAGGCCCGGAGGTACCGGATTTCTGCTGAGCGATCGCCATCAGCTTGGCATAAAGATTCTCGCGCCGCCGCAAAGCCTCATCAATCGACTTCTTAACGAGTGGTACTTCGTTCGTATCCGGAGCACCAGAAACAACCGAATCTTTTGCGTCCAAAAGCTCGTAACCGTAATGGATATTGGATTCCATCAGGATCCGCTGAGCACCATAAAAAGGCAATGCTCCATCCGGACGCACCAGCAGCAACACATACGGCGCGCCAGTCACACTGCCTTTTGAACGATGTTGATGAATCGTCAGAATCGCGGCGAGAAACGGATTGTCGCGAACCGGGAAACCTTCCATATCCGCCTGCGTGATTTGAATCCCATTGGGATAAATCTCAAAACCCTTCCCGGAAACATCCACCACAATCGGCGTACGTTCCGTGCCCGTCGGATTTGAAAATTCCAGCAATGTGGAAGTCCCGGAGACTTTGGCCAGGCTGCTTCGAGCTTCATCAACCTGATCTCGCAGTTTCAACAGGTCCGAGTGCTTCTCCTGCAGAGCCAATGATGCTTCATTGGAAGCATCCTGAGCGTTCGCAAGCTGCTGCTGTTTGCTGAGAAGTCGCTTCTCTGTGTCCTTTAACTGCCGCAGCAGAGCAACTTCCTCGGCCTTCAGCTTTCGTGATTCCGCCATCGATTCTGCGACCGGAACAGCATCAGCGTCCGTGCCTTTGAGCTTCTCCTGAAGCTGAGCCAGCTCTGTCTCAAGGTCAGTGATTCGGACCTGACTTTCGTCAACAGACGAACGATGGGCCTGAGCATTCGCCTGCAGCGAATTCAGATTGAGTTCCGCACTGGAGATTTGCTTCTCTAAAGCAGCAATCCGTGCGGCCAGCTCAGCATCGACCTCAGACGCTGCCGATTCGACGACGGCGGTCTGTTCTACGTACTGATCCTGTCGCATCTTGCGTGTCATCACCAGCAGCAACAGGATCAGTGATCCCATGGCGCAGACGAGTACAGCCAGAAACGGAAACAGCGAAATCGAATTGTTGTGATGTCGCCGAGCCATGAATCGTTTGTTTACACCACCTTGAGAAGTGAACGAGCTTCTTTGAGATCACGATACATCATGCAAAATGTACGTTGGACATTCTTGTCCGACTTCGTTGCGACAGGCAAGAATGCCCATCATAACTCGTTATCAATCCTGACGGCCGTACTAAGCCGCGACGCGAAGCGCGGTCTTTGCCGTGAGTACGTTGACTGCCGCATTGAGACTGTTGACGGTCTGTTCCAGAGTGGCCACGACCTGAAGCGTCTGAAGATTCTTATTCAGCTGTTCCTGAAGCTGGGCCAGACGTTCTTCGGACTCTGTCATCTGCAGCAAAGTGCGTCCCAGTCGATGCAACTCTTCCGCCTGACCGGCTGATGAGAGAGTCGTCGCCTGCATGGCGTTCTGCCACGCATCAACGCGATCGACGAACGCCATCATCGTCGTCTGCATTTGCTGCGTGAAGGCCTGAGTACTCTGGTGCAATGACGCCGCGTATTGATCTCGCGAGACGTCAATACTTTCACGATGAACCTGCAACGTTTGCTGCGTTTCCTGGTTCAACGCCTGAGCCAGCGTATCCGTCTGCTGAGTAAGAGACTGAGCCCAGTCCGTCTGCAGAGACATCAGATGCCGATTCCAGAATTCCGTCTGTTGCGTCAGCATCTGAGCAGTCCAGTCGGTTAGTGCTGGGATCCCGGTTGCCTGGTTCGTAGTGGTTTCCGTGGTCAGCGATGGAACCAGCTGATCGATTCCGAACTGTTCAATCTCGTTAAGATTGTTCTGTTCGCCTCGCTCAATCAGGAATGTGCCGAAGACCAAAATCATGGACATCCCGAGAGCCTGAGCTGTCGTATCAAACGCAACAGCAAGACCAGCGGTGACTTCCGGAAGTGATGAATCCAATTGCTCCGGCGTCACGTTGGCAATGGCCATCGTGATCCCCACGACGGTACCAAGAAAGCCCATGATCGGGACGGCCCAGGTGACCGTTCGAATCAACGAGTAGCTCTGAAGCAGGCGATCGGACGCAAGGTCGGCAAGGTATCGCAAGTGGTCTTCAAGTCCGCTGCCGTCTTCTCGATTACGCACATAGTGCAAAACCTCAGTCAGCCGTCGCGCTAAAGCGGTTCGAACAAATCCACCAGAATGAGTCTGTTTCTGCCAGCCTGAAATCGATTCGACAACCACCGACGAAGACGACTTTCTGGTCGCCCAGCCGCCCTTCGTCGCTAACTCCGCAATGGATCGAAGGGCTCGGCGTTCGCCTGGCAGAGCGACAAATTTTGCCGCAAGAATGCCCATCCCAACGAAGAACATCGCTGAGGTTACATACTCCAGAGGATGCCCGCAGAAGTACCGCTGGACAAACTCAGGTCCTCCGGCAAATGGCTTCGCAGCAAGCGGAGCCACGATGTAGAAGACTACCGTCACTCCCAAACCAATCAGCATCCCGGTCATGGTCGAGGTGTTTGATGGGGGACGAACAGTCTGCGCTCCTGCGACATTTGACGACGGCAGAGCAGGGGATGTTGGTTTTGATGTGGACACGAGGAAGTTCCCAAATCAGTGCTGATTAAGGTGACAGGTCGTTCGGCAGAATCCGCCGAAGCTCCGCGCAGGGCGCGGCCCTCCAAGTATTACAATCGTCACGGCCGTCAAAGTCGGTTGAGTCCAACTTTGGTAATCTCGGTAACGGGGAGATCTTTGCCGTCTGTTTCGGCCGCACACGCTCCGGGCGTAAAAAATCCGCCGTGTGTTTCCAACACGGCGGATCTGTCTTTGATCATTCAGAAGGTGAGTTCAGCTCAAGACTCTATCAGCCTCGGCCATCATCAGCCTGGGCTATCATCATTCTCAATTGCCAAGTCCTGGCAGGTCAAAACTTGGTGGACCACCAAGCCCCGGAACAGCGGCTCCATCAGCTGGCTTAGGTTCTTCCTTCGGACCAACCACCGCATCTCGAGTCAGCTTGAACTTCTCAAAGCTTTCAGCAGAGATCACGTAGTACCAGGCACCGAATCGGGAAGAAAGCTCGTCGGCCTTCTTTTTGCCTTCCTTCGCTTTGCTTTCCCATGCCTTCAGTGCACCTGCGAAACCAGCCTTAGCGGCTTCGTATTCACCCATAGCCTGATCATACTGCTTCTGAGCTTCTGCTTTGGGATCAACAGGTGGCTGAGCAGATGCTGCTGGTGCTTCAGCCGCAGGCTGTTCGCCATCAGCCGGGGCCGGTTGACCTTCCTGCGCCGGAACAGCGGCCGCTGGCTCAGTAGGCTTTGCTTCTGCGGCAGGAGCAGCATCCTGAGCTGGAGCCGCAGGTTCGGCAGCGGCTGGTTCAGCAGCCGCGACAGGCTCAGCGGCCGCCGGTTCATCACAAGAACCAGGATCCGCCGGCTTCTCAGGAGCAGGCGATTCTTCTTTTGGCGCGGCATCGGCAGCCGGCTTTTCTTCTGCAGCAGGTGTATCTTTGGGAGCATCCGCGGGTGGTGCATCGGCTTTCGGAGCATCTGCAGGAGCATCCGGGTTTTTGTCTTCCGCTGGAGCTGGAGTCGCTTCTTCATTCAGGATCGCTGGTTTCTCCGGAGCAACAGGCTCAGTCGGCTTTGGCCCCAGCAATGATTCGTCATAGTCGACCTTCACCAACAAATAACGGCGTGGACCCGATTCCGAATCTTCTGGCTTGTCCTCCGGCTTGGCAGCATCAGCCTCTGCGCCTTCGGCACCCTTTTCGCCATCGGCCTTGGCTTCTCCACCTTCTGTTTTGGCTTCGCCTTCAGCCGGCTTCTTGTCATTGAGGCCAGTCTCGATGTCCTTCGCGGTTCCCCGAGCGATCTCACCGAAGTACAGCGTGTACCGCACTCCGTTGTTTGTGCCCGCAAGCAGCTCGCCTTCGTTGGAAACCAGCTTCACCTGATTGTTTTCACCTCGAGCAATATAGAACCCCTGTCGCTGCATATCAGTCTGCAGGACCTGACGCATCAATGGATTCTGAGCAACCTCAGGTGAAACAGTCAGGTCCGCATTCAATCCCTCTGGCTTTGGACGAACGCCAACGATCTTCAGCTGGTCCAGGTTCTTTGTGATATCCGTAACAGCCGCTTCCTTCAGCGACTCAATGTCCGGATTCAAACCCTTCATGTCCCACTTGCTGGTGGTCTTGTCTTTCTGGAAATCAAAAACTTCGCCTTGAAGAATCGCGCCCTGCTCTTCGTCGACGGAATACTGATCAACGGTGACGTTGACGATGTCATTCTGATTCAGCTTCAACAAGTCCGGCTCAATCCAATCACTGAACTTCGCTGACAGATCTGCATCCAGCTTCGCAATAAAGACCGGATTCTTGTCCGGCTGACGAACGTAAAAGTGCTTTTCTCGTCCTTCAACCGCTTTGCCCACGATCAGATCAACCAGAGAGTTGCTGCTGTTGTCTCGCAGCGTAATTCGGGTCCCGCGTGTTTCTTCTTTTTTATCATCAGCTTCGGGTGCAGCGGCTGCCACCTCAGCACCGGGATCTTCAACACCGTAACGAGCCCAGTCGTCTTTGCTGCGACTTTGCAGAGCAACCTTTTTGATGCCGATCAGGGACGCAGCCGTTTTGGCCAGACGCTCTGCGGCTTCAGCCGGATAGTCATGATGCGACGGAATGACCCAGAAACCTTTGTCATTCTGCTTCACTGAGAACGAAAGCGGTTCACGAGTCTCTGCATCGTACTTTACGACACTGAGTTCCATGGCTTTCATTGGATCGTTGAAGTCCGGGAAGAACGCCTGACCGACGTCAGAGAATCCCTCGACGGCAGCAGGCTGATTGGCGAATCGAACACCCACCGCGGCAAGAGCAGCAACCGCAGCTACTCCAACGAATACCATAGTTCGACTTGTCGCGTTCATGGAAAAACCTGATTAACAAAAGACTGACAATGAGAAGAGTAATGCCACAAACGACAGCACTTCAGTAACAAGCTTCATTCAAGGGAACCAGACTTCAGACTGGTCCACATCACAAAGCCGCTACCGACAGACCTCGGCATCAGCTCTTTCTTCGATTGGGGTTAATGGACTGCTGCTCAGCAAGGTTACGAAGCCCGAGGAACAACATTCCAAAACAGACCGGCAGGATCGCCGGAATAATGCAGGCTACGATCTTCACGGTGCTTTCGACTCGACGAATTTCTCGCTTCATCTCCAAACCAGACTTGCGAACTCGAGAGTTCAATTGACGCTCCAGTTGTTCCTTCTGAAGCTCAAGCTGTCGATTCAACTGCTGTTCTTTCTGACGCATCTGCACGTCCTTGCTGCGCGCATCCAGTTCAGAGTTCTCTTCGATCTTTTTGATCTCAGCTCGAAGCTCTTCTTCAGCTTTCTTTAGAGTAGCGTCCATCTGGTCCTGAGCGTCCTTCTCTTCCTTGTTCAGATCCTTTCTCATTGAGCTGGTCTGATCTTCGACAAACTTCAGAGTTCTCAGACTTGCTCGACGAGACCGCAATGGAATGAAGGTCTCATCACCGGCCAGTGCGTCCACAGCATTCAGAACGAAGGTCACGTTATCGAACTTAACGCCCAGCATTCCACGGTTACGCTCAAGGAAGAACCAGTCTGTGATCATGTCGATATCGGAACATAGAATTACGTTTAGCGGCGACTCTGCCGACTTATTTCGGATCTGAGCGGCGATCACATGCGAATCATTATCGTCGCGACGACGAGGATTCGGATTGATTTCAACTGACTGCCCCCCGGCAAACGGATTGAATGATGGAGCAGTGTAGTCTTCCCAATCCAGCAAGCCGGACTCACGACTCGTTCGCAGCAGCGGAATGAATTCCTGCTCTTTGCGACCAGCACGATCGATGATCGATCCAGGATACAACATCACCAGATCCTGCAGGCTCTTCGAGACTGTGCTCTCTTCACCAAATGGTGAAGACTGGTTCCCAGTGCGAGAAACGAACACATACTCCGGTGGCAGCGTGCCAAATTCATTGTGCGGCTTGTTGCGGTCATAAACAACCTGACCGTTATCCCACTTCACGTTCAATAGGTTCATCAGCGAAGTCGCTTCGCCACCATCAGCCTTTTGCTCCGGTGGTGGACCACCGCCAAACATGCCCCCGCCCCCACCAGGCTTCGGCAGTTTAGGGGCCATCGCCAAACCAGCCTGAGACTGGAACACAAACGGGCAAGGGTCATCAAAAATCAAAGTCGGCTTTCCGGCCTTGACGTATTCGACGAGGTTATCCATCTGCGGCTGAGTCAGCGAAGAAGGCATCACCGCAACCAAAACATCAAAGCCCTCAGCAGACTTCTTGTCCTTTTTATCAGCGGCCGCCGCATCATCCTTTTTCTCTTCAGCATCCTTAGCGGCGTCTTCGCCTTCCTTCTTCTCTTCAGCCTTCTCGTCATCAACCAAAATGCGATTAGAAGGATTGACGGCGATGACCTTGTACTGCTTTTCCAGTTCTCGAACAATCTCCCACTTACCGCCGCCTTCACCTTCGGAGGTTGCTCGAGCATCAGTGACCAGAACACCCACGGTCAGACGCTCTTCCTGAGAGACAGTTCTCAGTGATCGAGTTAGCTCATATTCAATCGGGAGCCCCTTACCAAAGAACGGGATTACCAGTTCATCAGTCGAACTCTGAATAAACGCCCCAAGAAACACTTCTGCCTCTTCGCGTTTGCCGTCTCGTTCATACTGCAAACGGACAGGTTCAATTCCTAATGCTCGAGCCTGTTCGGCTTCTTCACTGAATGGCTCAACCGCAATGTCCCGCCAGGTGATTGCACCGCCGCTGCTCAATTCAAACTCACGCAGCAATCCGCGAAGCTGACGGCGTGTTTCGACATAATCTCCCGGCACGTCCGGGCTGATAAACGACTGAATCGTGATCCGCTGAGTTTCCTTCAGACCTTGCAGTGTCGTCTCTGTAGCAGAGGAAAGCGTGAAGAGATCTTCTGCCGACAAGTCCGCGCGAGCTGGATAAGTCCAGAAGATCGACATCAGGCTCGCGGCCGTAATCAGAACGCAACCTGTTCTGATCGCAAACTGCATCCCCATCCCGACCTGCTGTCCCGCTGACCAGCGACGTCGCGATATAACAATCAGATTCAGATACAGCATGACCGCTGCAAAGAACGCAAACCAGGCGATCCCGGTAAACGGTAGAACTCCGACACTGAAATCCTGCAGTTGCTGCTGAAGGCTCATGGATGTCAGACGATTCCGAAGGTCATACAGCTCAGCCCCCTTGCCGAACAGACCATAAATCCACTCCACAACATCCGTGACGTAATACAACATCACAGGCACACAACAAAAAACGACTCCCAACACGAACGCGACGGTCGAGCTGCTGGTCAAAGAAGAAGCCAGCATTCCAGCAGCAAGCAATGCACCGCCAGCGAGCAGATAGCCCACATAGCTGCTAACCACTGCTCCCATGTCCGGCGAACCCAGCCAGATCAGAACGAGCACATTGACCAGCGAAAACGCCAACGCAACGGAATAGACGCCGAACACGGCCAAATATTTTCCCGCCAGCACTTCGATTTCCGTGGAGGGCATGGTGAACAGCAATTCGTCTGTTCCCAGCTTTCGCTCATCAGACCAGGCTGTCATCGTAATCGCCGGGATCACGAACAGCAGCAGCCAGGGAAACCCAGCGGTCAACTGATCAAGGGTTGCCTGATTAGCGGCAAAAAAGGAAGCCGAGAATGCCATTGCGGCCGAGGCTACGCAGAACACCAGGATAAAGAGATATCCGAGAATCCCAGAGAAGTAACTGCGGAAATTCCGCTTGGCTACTGCCAGAATTACATGACTGCGAAACATGCACACACCTTCGCTCTGGATAAGAATCGTAAATCTGTGAACCGACGTTTTAATTGAGTCCTATAAACTCAAACCAGATCAACAGACTGTGTATCAAATGGAAAAAAGTCTTAGTCTCAATTACGCAGCACTGTGAGTCAGCTTGCGGAATTGCTGCTCCATATCGACTTCGTTATTACCCAAATCACCCGTCGGACCATCAAAAACCACGCGCCCATTATTCACCATCACCACGCGACTGCAGACCGCGCGAACTTCCTGCAGGATGTGAGTCGACAACAAAATCGTCTTCGTCTTTGCCAATTCAAGAATCAAATCACGAACACCATGCACCTGATTTGGATCAAGACCACTGGTGGGCTCGTCAAGAATCAAAACATCGGGATCGTGCAACATCGCATGAGCCATCCCGACTCGCTGACGAAACCCGCGTGACAGTTTTGAGATCGGCTTCCGCCAGACTTCCGCGAGGGAACATTTATCAGAAACCCACGCCATCCGCTTGGCCAGCAGATCGCCCTTCAGGCCGCGAACTTCACCCATATACTGCAGCAACGTCTCCGGGGTCATCTCCACGTAGAGCGGCCCGTTCTCGGGCAAATATCCCAGATGCTCGCTGGCTGCAATGCGGTTCTCTGCAACGTTGTAGCCCGCAAGAAATGCTTCGCCACGACTGGGCGAAAGGAACCCTGTCAGCATTTTCATTGTCGTACTTTTCCCGGCGCCATTCGGCCCGAGAAACGCACAAACCTGCCCGCGTGGCACTGAAAAAGTAACGTCCCGAGTCGCCGCAAATTCTCCATAGAACTTGCTCAGCCCGCGGGCTTCGATCATCACATCAGACGAAGTGCTGGATTTTGAACTCATTAGCTCGTTTCTCTGCCTTCTGATCTATCCAACCAGGGCTTCACCCCTGAATCAAACGGCCAATCGGCCGGACATCTAAACCGACAACACTTCTTTAACCAGCCTTCAGCGGGCATCAAGATGCCCAGGCCGACGAAGTCCCGGAGATTTTTCTACAACTCTCAAACCCCGCAGACCAGCAACGCATGGTCGCGACTTTGGCAGAGAATACAATCGAGGCCGTCCCCCGCCCGGATCGTGGACGCCCGACACCTTTTTCAACGCGTTGCCCTCGTGCGACCCTTGATCGCGCGGAACTGCCGGAACGGCAGCGGCCCGCGTTTTTGCCCTCAAAGTTGCAAACTGCGTTCCAGAAACCGGCAACGCCAATGGCCACGTTTTCGTGGGAAACGAATTGTTGGTTTTGCCGGGCTCCGAAGCAACAGTGACACTTACCGGAATCGCAACCAAGGAGTTTCCCGGTTTTTGCCTCGCTGGTGCTTCGGTTGATATTATTCTCCGCGCGGTGTGAATTGAGGCCGAGCGTTCGCGGAAGACCGTATAAGAAGGGCGAGAGCCTCAATCGCGGCCGCGCACTGAATGAATCAATAGCCCACAAAGATCCCGTATTTTTGTGTTTGCCGGCTGCCAAAGTCGCGATCATCTGGATCAGAAGCTCTTCGAAGGCCAGTTCACTGGTGAAAACCGAGCCTTGCCACAACAATTGCCCTCTATTCAATTCAGACTTTTCAGCGGAGCATCGTTCCAATGCCATTGTTGGGTGTGAACATCGACCACGTCGCAACCGTCCGTCAAGCTCGACGTACTAATGAACCTGACCCGGTTCATGCGGCTGTCCTGGCAGAATTGGGTGGAGCCGACGCGATCACGGTACATTTGCGAGAAGACCGCCGTCACATCCAGGATCGCGACGTTCGCCTGCTGAAGGAAATCTGCAGGGTCCGTCTGAATCTGGAAATGGCGGTCTCCGACGAGATCACAAAGATCGCTCTGAATCTGGTGCCGGATCAGGTGACTCTGGTTCCCGAACGACGCGAAGAAATTACAACCGAGGGCGGACTGGATGTGAAGACTCACTTCCAGCGAATCCGCCAGTGCATCGATCAGCTTCAAGGCGCTGGAATCATGTGCAGCCTGTTTATTGATCCCGATGTGGCTCAGGTCGAAAAAGCCAAAGAGCTGGGCGTTGAAGCCGTTGAACTACATACTGGTTGTTACGCCGACGCGCGAACACCAGAAAAGATCGAGTACGAATTCGATCGCCTGCGTGAAGCGGGACTGTATGCCAACGCTCAGGGACTAAAACTGAATCTTGGACATGGGCTTACTTATCGCAACGTACGCCGAGTCGCAGAAATTCATGGCGTGCACGAACTCAACATCGGTCACTCGATTGTGGCGCAGGCCATGATGGTGGGCTTCGAACGAGCCGTGCGAGAAATGAAGCAACTCGTGACGTTATAGTTGCCCCGCTGTAAACTCAACAGCTTGCGTATTCGCATCAGGATTGACCAGAGCACCTTTTCTCGTTGATCACGAATTTCAAATCTCAAATTGCAGATCTTGAATCTGCTGTTTGGTCTCTGATAACTCTTCCAGAACATTGAACCTTCATGGCCGGCAACTCCTTCGGAAAACTGTTTCGCATCACAACCGCCGGCGAGAGCCACGGGCCAGGCAATGTTGTTATCGTCGACGGTGTTCCCCCCGGAATGCCTCTCAGCATTGACGACCTGCGACCAGACTTGCAGCGCCGACGACCAGGCCAAAGCCCGCTCGTGACCCAGCGTCAGGAGGAAGACGAACCGGAAATCCTGTCCGGTGTTTTCGATGGCAAGACGACCGGAACCAGCATCGCCATTCTGATTCGCAACGCAGACCAACGCAGCGGCGACTATTCTGACATTCGTGATAAGTATCGCCCGGGACATGCGGACTACACGTTTGATGCTCGCTATGGCTTTCGCGATTATCGCGGTGGCGGTCGCAGCAGCGCGAGAGAAACAACCGCGCGAGTTGCCGCAGGAGCCATCGCAAAGAAATTGATCGCTCAGGAGTTCGGCGGACAAGTTATCGGCTACGTGTCACAGGTCGGCCCCATCAAAGCTGCGATCCCCAATCCAGATCAGGTCACGTTGCATCAGGTGGAAACTCTGCCTGATGGATCACCAAACTTTGTGCGATGCCCGGACTATACAGCCGCCGAGAAGATGGTGGCTCTGATTGACGAAGTCCGTCGCGACACCGATTCCATCGGCGGCGTATCAGAGATCGTTGCAACCAACATTCCCGCGGGATTGGGTGAACCAGTCTTCGATAAACTGAAGGCCGATCTGGCGAAAGCCTTGTTCAGCCTGCCCGCTGTCCTTGGTGTCGAATACGGCAACGGTTTTGCCTGTGCCGAACTTCGCGGCAGTCAGAACAACGATATCTTCACATCTCGACAAACACGTGCTGGTGTCGAGATCGCGACCGAATCAAATCGACATGGCGGAATGTTGGGCGGCATCAGTTCCGGGATGCCAATTGTATTACGCGCCGCTATCAAACCGACCAGCAGCCTCGCCAAAGAACAGGCGACTGTGACTCGCGATGGCCTGCCAACCACGATTCGCACAAAGGGCCGCCACGATCCCTGTCTATTGCCTCGCTTCGTCCCCATGGGAGAAGCCATGGTCGCCATCGTCCTCGCCGATCACTGGCTACGCTGGCGTGCCATCCGCAGGTAGATCTTCATTCAGTCGCTCCAATTTCCACCTTGCAAGTTCCCCATATTGGTGGAAAATGCAGTTGAGCAAGTAATTCTCAGTTTCACGGAGCAGTTGAGTTCATCATCACATCGCAGGTGGGCAGTGGAAAACGAACATGAACTTGTAACAAGCCTTAGCGAAGAAGAGCTTGAAGCGCTTGCTAACAGCGTTTTAGCACCTTCTGCACAATCGCGGCTTGATACGTTGCTTCAAAAAAAATCCGACGGTCTGCTCAATACGCTGGAATTGGCAGAACTGGATTCACTGTTATCTCAAGTGGATCAATTGACGATTCTGAAGACTCGATCTCGCTTCACACTTCAGCAGCACGCGAAAGCGGCAGGGGCGTGAGCGTTTACATTCCCGCAGAACTCCGACGTCGAGTCCGTGCTCATTTTCGTGACTATTGTGCTTATTGCAGGACCCCAGAGGCTCTTACGGTCGTGACATTTGAGTTTGAACATATCGTTCCAACCTCCCTTGGCGGCGAAACAGTCTTTCAGAACCTCTGCCTTTCATGCCCCACCTGCAATCGATTCAAATCAGATCGGACCGTCGGCTCCAGCGATCCTGTTACAGCTGAGTTTCCACTTTTTCATCCACATCTGAACGATTGGAACGAACACTTTGAGTGGAGCAGCGATGCGACTGTGTTGATCGGCCAGACTCAGATCGGACAAGTCACAATTGCGACTTTAAAAATGAATCGCCCACAAATCGTCCGAGTGCGTCGTTTGTGGGCCGCCATGAATGAACATCCACCGATATTCTGAGTCGAATCGAAGCAGAGCCGGACACATATCCCGAAACTTTGCCTTCAACTCTGGCTCCTGTGCATTCAGAAGACACGTCTGCAGACAGTGAAGTAAAAATTTGCCACGGGTCAGGGCGTCTGAACGCCACTCTCGTCCGGCTGAACATTCAACTGCTCGGCCAGATTTTGCATGTGTGTTCTATACTGCTGATCAAAAGCATCGTGAGTAACCTCAGCGATGCGCGCCAATGATGGCTCCTGCAGAATGTAGTCTCCATCCGGACGATAAATCGCGGCCAGCAGAGCAATCAGGTCATCTCGATACAGGCCATCTTCATAGTGCATCAGGAAGTGAGTAAACCCGGCCGCCTGCGTGTACAACGGAGCGACCTGCGGATGATGCATAAAGTCATTCTTCCCGAGTGCCAGGAATTCTTTACTTGGCAGATAGAACTGATCATCAGGCAGCGTCATACGCTCGATCGCTCTTACGAAACGCACATGATCTGGGCGGCCGATCGAAACCTTGCCGTCATTAATCTCAAATGATTCAAAGTAGCAGGCCAGCCCTTCGATAATCCAGAAATTTGACCGCTCACCAAGGCCCCAATCACCGGGCTTCTGCCTCGTCCTCTGAGCCCGCGCTCGCGCGGCGGCACGGCGAGCTTCCAGGGTATGGATGTCAAGGATCTGATGAGTCGCCTCGTGGAACAGCGTCGACAGCGTTCGTTCTTTGCGATCCATAAAGAAGTACGTGGTGCGAGTCTCCTGAGAGTAATACCCGGTCGTCTCCAGATTCGGCGGTACTTTGCCTTCAACTCGTTTTTGATACTCGTCTCGCTTGGCGTAGAAATGCAATTCCATCGGCCCACGTTTTTGTGCAGAACCACGAAGCGTTGCATTGTCGAAGCGATCCTGCAGAGCCGCTGGCGTCTCGAAGAAAGCCGCGAAGTGATGTTGCAGCCACTCGTAGTAAAGCTCCAGCTTCTGTGACAGCTCAAGTCCAACCTCAAGGCTGACATTCGTCTTCACAAGGAAATGCTCACTGGGAATCTCCCATGCGTTGCGGAAGTCGCGACGATGCTCAGCTTCTTTCTCCGCACTGATCCAGCCGCCTTTCCAGGGACGCAGACCTTCTTCATAGCGCGAAACACTGGTGATTGGGATCCAGCCAAACTCCGGATGAAATGTCTGAGGCTTGCTGCCACTTCGCATCTGCTTTTCGAACTGCGAGACCCATTCACCGGCATACCCAGGCTCTTCTTTCCGCTGAGGATCACTAAAGATCAATTGTCCCAGAACGGATCGCGCATACTTGTGGTCTGAATCAACTCGAACAACGTCACTGATCAGTGAAAATGCCAGCGAAGGAAAGCCGTTTCTCAGAGCCTGACGAGCAAGCGAATAGAGTTCCGCTCCTCGCTCCCGTCGATGATTCTGAATCTGAAGTCGCCACTGCTGCTCATCCAGCGGCAGGGTCCCATCGACCTCCGTAGTGACAAGGCGCGGCGGATCAAAATTTGGCTCGGGCGAGGCGAGTGACTGACGAATCGCCTCAACCTGAGGAATCGCTTCAGGCAGTTCATGCTTGCCACACCAGGTCTCAACACTTTCCAAATCGACCTGCAGACCGTCGAAGATCGCCTGACGCTTTTCCAGAATCTGGCGATGGAGTCGATCGCGCCGCGGAACTTCATCGCCGGCAACCGGCTGACCGATAATGGCAACGATGCAAAGAATCGCGTACGACAAAGCCTGAAGGGAAACAGACAGAAACCTGATAGTTGTTCGCGGGAGTCTTCTCATTGCCATATCCTTGAATTGGCCAGCATTCGACATCCGAGTCACCGGAATCCGGCCAGAAGACGCAGAATATCAGTGTCAGGGAGTGGCGAGAATGCGAGTTTTCCTCGGGGAAATGCCTGCTATCATGTGGTGATTGAGCCGTATTCTCTGAGTCTGTCGGCTCGAATGATTGGCTTCACTGGCACCGTCAGCCCAACGGGCCGCGGTATTTCTGTCCCCTGAACCTCTCCTGAGACGGCAACTCGACTGCGTTTACTCAGGTTAACCATGCTTCAATGAATTTGCCCATGCCAGCCGATTTGCTCATTTCACCCCGATGGAAAGCTGAACATCTGGGATTTCCGATGCCGGATTCGGTTCATGCAGTCTCCGCATGCCTGCCACTGTGGGAACACAATATTCGGTATGAAGAGGGTGACGCCGAGGTCGTGTCGAAACTGAAGGCCGCATATCCTCGATTTTGCCTGCATCCATTTGTGCGACAGCTCTGTCGCCAGGTCTTCGGTTCAGATTCTGCCGGGCTGATTTTTCCAACCCGGAATTCGGCCGAACGAGCGCTCCGCTATGTAAAATGGCGAGGCGTGACAACCGCCTCGCTGGTCCCTGTCGCTGGCCAGCCATTCTGCGGAGTCGCCATCGATCCTAAAGAGTTTTCAACGCTGAAGGAATACTGGCAACACGCCGGCGAAGTCATTTCCTCCCGCGGCGCGGAGATGGCTCTGCGCGGCGAACGAGTGACCTGTACTGCGACTCCTGCGCGCAATCAAATTCTGAACCGACTGGCCGAACTTCGAGGTTGCCGGAAAGACGACCTCTGGATTTTCCCCTGCGGCATGGCTGCAATCGCGGCCGTCTGGCGAGCCATTCGCCAACACGATGCAACGAACCCCAGCGTGCAGTTCGGATTTCCCTATGTGGACACGCTCAAGATTCAGCAGCGATTCGAGCCAGCGGCTTATCACTTCTATCCGATCGGAAATAGCTCGGACATCGAAGCGTTGCGGACTCTTTTAAAGACCGAAAAAGTCAGTGCCGTATTCTGTGAGTCACCCACAAATCCGCTGCTCACAACTCCGGACCTCGTGACTTTGCGAAGTCTCGCTGATGAATATGGCTTCGTGCTCGTCATCGATGACACTTTAGCCGCCTGCATCAATCAAAACGTGCTGCCTTATGCTGATGTTGTGGTGACAAGCCTGACCAAGTACTTCAGCGGCTACGGTGATGTGCTGGCCGGTTCTGTCATGCTGAACTCCGCTTCAAAACATGCTGTCAAACTTCGCGACACACTGCGAGATGACTTTGAGGAAATGCTGATTGATGCCGACGCCGAAATCCTGGAAAAGAATTCTCGCGATGTTCGAGAACGCGTTTCTGTGATTAACCGCAACGCAGAAATCCTGGCGAAACGCCTGAGCCAGCATCCGTTGGTTGATCGTGTCTACCACCCGAGTCTGAACGCGAGTGTTGCCGCGTTCCCTGATGAATCAACTCCATCGGTCGGGTTTGGCGGATTGCTGTCTGTAGTCTTGAAGAACCCTGCAACGACAACACCAGTTGTGTTCGACCGTCTGGAAGTCTGCAAGGGGCCGAACCTGGGGACAAATTTTACTCTGTGCTGTCCCTACACAATCCTGGCGCACTACACAGAGCTGGACTTTGTTGAGGAGTGCGGTGTCAGCCGCTGGCTGCTCAGAATCAGCATCGGTATCGAACCCGTCGAAGAACTCTGGCAGCGTTTCGAAAGAGCCTTCACAGCGGTGTAGGCTGCATTATCCATCCAAAACCCACCACCGGGGCAGGCCCGGTGGCGTGCGAGCATTGGCATACTGGCAACTGTCCCTCATAACGCCTGCTTAACAGCGTCATTCAGCAGGCCGACGTACATCATCGCGATTCGGAAGATAAAGAAGATCACAATCCCGGCGACACCAGCCCATATGACACCGCTGAAGATCGCCGTCATGCGATGCATCGCCCGATGAGCGTCGTCTTCGAATAGATGACTCATGCGATCCAGCTGTTCGGGCACAGTACCGGTTTCCTCTGCGGTCGCGACAAACTGCAGATATTCATTCGGAAACAACTTCGAGGCCGTTAACGCATCGGCCAATGTTTCTCCGTCGGCCAGTTCCTGCCAGATCAGTGGCTGAGCCATCTGAAACGCGCCGTTGCTGGTGGCTTTCAGGCTGCATTCGAGCGATGGCTTAATTGACATCCCTGCCTGCTGTGTGAGCGCGAAGCACCAGGAGAAACGAGAAATCGCAAACGAACGCATGCAAGGACCAATCACCGGCAGGCCAAGCAAAACAGGATGCAACGCAACCTGCCACGCGGTGCTGCGATTGGCCATTTTCCAGACAACGAATCCTGCAACGGCCGCACCAAACCAACCGAGAAACCAAACCCCGGCGCCAGTGGCTCCATACAAGCCAAGGCCCAGCACATCAAACGGCTTGCCATTATCGGCAGTTGGCAGGATCCCCAGAATGAACACCAACAATCCAATAATGCCGATTGCTGCCACCAACTGTATCACTGGCCACGCAATGGCCGCACGAAAATCTTTGATCTGCTTGATTCGAGAGTCGTAGTATTTCGCCAGAGCATTGAAGACTTCAGGAACAGAACCAGTCTGCTCACCGACGTTGACAAGATCTCGAAACAACGGCGGGAATAGTTCGCCCTCTCGTTCGAATGCTTCGGCCAATGTTCGGCCACTGGCGACGCTCACAACAACGTTCTCGATCGCTCCTGCCATGCGACGATCGGCGGATTGCCGAGAAGAAGTCTGCAGAGACTTCCGCACCTCAACGCCGGCCTCCATCATCCGCGACATCGAACGACTGAAGGCCGCCAAGGCAGTCCATGAAAGTTGAGGATTGGTCAGCATAGGAAATCAAAACCATGTCGCGCTGGCTAACTGCCAGCTTCCGGGGTAATCAGAGTCATTGTCCGCACCTGAACATCAGGACAACAATCAGCATCAACACCAGAACTCATTGAGACGGTGTTGGCTGATTTTTGTCTCACAGTTTCAGCTCATGAATCCCGATTGTAGAGCGAAAGCCCGCCCGGAAACGACTCAGTCGTCACTTTCCATCGACAATCCCGTTGCAAACCACGGGTAGATCGCCGGAACCACAAGCGATGTCAGCAACGTTGACGTGATCAAACCACCAATCACCACGCTCGCCAGAGGACGCTGCATTTCCGCACCGTCACTGGACGACAGAGCCATCGGCAGGAACCCCAGGCTGGCCACCAAAGCCGTCATCAGCACCGGGCGAAGACGCGACAACGCTGTCTCTCGAGTCGCTTCCGGCAGTGGCATCCCGGACTTCCTGAGGATTTCCGCTGCACTCACCCAGACCAGACCATTCAACACCGCAACACCAAACAGAGCAATGAATCCCACACCCGCCGAAATACTGAACGGCATATCACGCAGCTGGAGGGCAAAGATGCCACCGCTCGCAGCCATCGGCACTGCCATAAAGATCAAGAGAGCCAGACGCGTCGACTTAAACGACGTGTACAACAAAAGGAAAATCATGAGCAGTACAACAGGCGTGATCAGAATCAAACGCTTGCTGGCCGACTGCAAGTTCTCAAAATCGCCCCCCCAACGAATCTCATAGCCAGTGGGCATCGGAACAGCCTTGCCTACAGCCTTTTGCGCATCCTCCACGAATCCCGCAACATCTCGTCCGCGTACGTTGGCTGATACGAATGTACGACGACGGTTGGATTCATGCTCGACCGACGGTGGAGTTTCCTCAATACGAATGTCTGCCAGCTCATCAAGCGGAACGGGCTTGCCACCAGCTTCCGCAACAGGCAACTGCTTCAACCGTTCAATCTCAGATCGCCATTGATCAGGCAGGCGAACCTGAATCGGAAACCGCGCACGGCCCTCAAAGATGATTCCAACCTGACGCCCACCCATCGCTTCGACAACATCCATGACCTGCTGAGCTTCAATGCCATAACGCGCCATGGCCTGACGATCAGGAACAATGGTGATGGTGGTCAGATTGGCCTGATAATCGGCCTTCACATCCACGGCTCCAGGAATATTCTTCAGAGTATGTTCGATCTCCTTCGAAAGCCGAGCCAGCGTTGGCAGATCGTCTCCATAGAGTAAGACCGCAACATCAGCCTTAACGCCAGCAACCAGCTCATCAACTCGCATTTCGATTGGTTGAGTAAACCCGAAGGTCACACCTGGCACTCGGCTGTTCAACACCTCCGACATTTCCTCGATCAGCTTTTCGCGAGTGATCCCGGGCCGCCATTCATGATGATCCTTCAGCATGACCCAGACGTCTGTCTGATGCACGCCCATCACATCGTTGGCAATTTCCGGCCGCCCGGTTTTGCAAAAGACAGTTTTCACTTCCTTATCAAACTTCATCAGCTCCGTTTCAATCTGCTGCGACATTCCAATCGCACCTTCCAGAGTCGCACTCGGAAGTCGCACGGCTTCGATCAGCAGGTCACCTTCCTCCAGTCGAGGCATGAATTCGCGGCCCAGATTCATTCCAACCGGTATGCTGATCCCAAAGACAACGAGAGCGATGATGGTCGTAATTCGAGGCGATGCAATAGCCCGAGTCACAACGGGCGTGTAGAACCACTTGATCCAGCGAATCAGAAAGACCTCTTTGTCTTTCATGTTCTTTGGGAGAACCAAAGAGGCAATCGCCGGCATGAAGGTCATGGAGAGAATCAGCGATCCTCCCAGAGCAAACAACACGGTCAAAGCCATCGGACGAAACAGTTTTCCTTCTGTCCCCTGCAACATCAGGATCGGCAGATACACGATGGAAATAATCAGTTCCCCGAACATCGTAGGTTTACGAACCTCGATGGCAGCATCCCGGATCACATCAGTACGACTGCGACCTTCCGAATTGTGTGAGAGGCGATGAATACAGTTCTCGATCATGATCACGGAAGAGTCCACGATCAGCCCAAAGTCGATCGCTCCCAGACTCATCAAGCTGGCCGTCACACCAAACATCTGCATCATGCTGGTCGCAAACAACATGGAAAGCGGAATCGCCAGAGCCGTAATCAAACCTGCTCGGAAACTGCCCAGCATGACCAGCAACACAAGAATCACCAGCGCTCCGCCGTGAAACAGGTTGTCGAGAACTGTGGCCAGAGTTCGGCCGATCAGAGCAGACCGATCATAAGTGATCTCAATATGGATCCCTTTTGGCATCGTCTTTTCAATTTCTGCGATGCGTTCTTTGACTCGCCCCACAACTTCTCGGGAGTTCTCGCCGATCAGCATCATCACAAGACCTGTGACAGCTTCGCCTCGTCCATCGCGTGTCACCGCACCCTGACGCGTCATGGGTTCAATGCTGACTGTGGCCACATCACGAATTAACAGCGGCGTCCCTCCCGCTTCACGCCGAATCACGATCTGTTCAAGATCTTCGATGCTGGTCACGATAGCCTGGCCACGCAGAAATCTCTGCTCATCATGATGAATCACATAACCGCCCCCGGCGGAGGTATTGTTTGATTCCAGCGCAGTGAAGATCTGCTCCAGCGTCACCGAGTAACTATTCAGCAATTCGGGGTTGGGACGGACCTCAAAAGTCTGATAGAAGCCACCATGAGTATTGATTTCCGTGACGCCTTTGACCTCCCGCAGTCGTGGGGCAACGTCCCATTCCAGAATTGTGCGTAGTTCCATTGGCGTATGAGTCTCGCCGCGAACTTCAAACTGCAGAATTTCTCCTAATGCAGTCGTGAGCGGGCCCATCTCCGGCACTCCGTAGCCGGCCGGGATCTTCGAGGCCGCATTACTCAATCGTTCTGCGACGAGCTGTCTGGCACGATAAATATCAGTGCCTTCTTCGAAGACAATCGTGACCACTGAGATACCGAATTTCGAGACGCTTCGCAGTTCCTCCACGTCCGGAAGTCCACCCATCGTGACTTCAACCGGCTGGGTGACGAAACGCTCGACTTCGACCGGCGATAAAGAGCCCGCATCAGTGATCACCGTCACCTGAACATTGGTCATGTCGGGGACAGCATCGATCGGCAGATGATAAGCCGCATTCAGTCCCGCAGCCGCCATCAGCAGAGTACCGGTGAGTACCAGAAAGCGGTTATCGAGAGTTAACTTGATCAAGTGAGCCAACATGGAGATTCTTCCAGCGAAGGTTTCGCGATATTCGTGCAGAGAAAACGAGCCTCTCGATCAGACGGAGGCGTCCAGCGTTCCTGCTGCGGTCCGGTCAACAACGTGAACGGCCCCGGTCTATTCCGATTCACCCTGCAGCAACAACTCGCTCTTCAAATAGAAGCCGCCATGGGCCACCACTTTTTCGCCCTGGCTCAAACCTGAAAGGACTTCAACCATTCCAGCCGTATGTATGCCCGGGGTAATGTCGACTCTGCGAAACGTGGACTCTCCATCGGGCGTAAACACAAAAGATTTCTGGTCATGTTCCAATAGTGACGATTCAGGAATCGCCAGAGACTCGTGACCATCTGCAACTGGCACTGCAACTCGAACGAACATCCCCGGACGCAGTCGACCATCGGAATTATCAATCCCGGCCACAAGCGGAACCGCATTTGTCGCAGGATCAACTTCGCGGCCGACGAAATAAACACTGGCCTTTCGAGAAGCCTGGCCCGAGCCTGATGTGAACACCTGCAGTTCATCTCCGGGCTTCAGTGTCAATGCGTTCCATTCACGTTCACGGAGATCGGCGGCAACCCAAAGAGTTGTGGTATCTGCGAGAGTCAGAATCGCATCTCCGGCATCAACACGTTCAGTGGCAGCAAACTGACGGCGTTCAATAGTGCCAGCAAATGGTGCTCGCAAACGTACGACTGAGAGCAGTTCCGGTTGCAGATCGGCATCCGCATCGGCCTTCTCAACCACATTCGGGGCACCTGGCTCAGCCAGTGATTTCCCGAGCAGTGTTCGCACCATCTGCAGGCTGACTCGATGTCTTCGGTCTGCATCTTCCGCCTGGGCCTCAGCCTGTCGGCAACTTTGGAGTGCCGTAAAGGTCTGCTCCTCAAGTGCCGCCATCAGAGCTGCTTCGGCATTGTCCCGATTGTTGACTCGCTCCTCGACTGTCCTGCCGGGGATCACACCACTTTTCGCATTTTGCTCGGCAGACGCAACGAGCGACTCGGCCAGCAGCAGATCAGAATATGCTGTCAGCAACTGATCACGCGATTTCCCCAGGATCGTGTCACGAAACTGCACTCTGATATCTTCAACGGACACGCGTTTTCGAATGGCGTCAGTCAGTTTCTGCAAGCCTTCGCATGTGGACTTCTGCCAGTCACGATTCTCCGTCGCGAGTCGAAGCTCAGCCTGTCGCTGAAGAACGTCCGCTCGCGCATTGCCCACTTCGGGACTATTGAGTTCCACTAAGACATCGCCAGCCTGAACAGATTCACCCGGACGCACCTTGACGTCCATAATGATCCCAGCCGATGCCGATCGAATCTCAACATGGCGGCGGTCGTCATATTGAAGCCGCCCGGGAACCTGACTCACAGGCCGCAGTACATTTGTTGTTACTTCCGATAACGACACACCAACGACTTCCAGTTTCTGCGGTGGTAATGTCACGCTCATCGAATCAACTGCCGGCTCCACGACAGCTGGCTCTGAACTCGTCATTTCAGGTTTCGGCTTATCCGGCTGGAAATACTGCCAACCAAACCAACCTGTGATGGCAGCGGCAACGGTCACAACGCCAGTAATTACATTCTTCTTTGAGGGCATGGCTCGTCATCTCTCTGAAAATGCCTGCGTGAACTTGTCGCAAGAAGTTCGGAATCAACGTTCCGATCGCGACATAGAAAAGCCGTCGATGAGATGACTGGCTTTAAATCAGGCACACACCCGTGACGGCACAGAGTGGCACGTCAGTCAAAGGTGAAGAGAGAGCAACATGTTTGCGGTATTGGTCTGTCACAGAGCCCAGACCATGCATATCAGTCACAACACAGCCCAATCCAGGGCCGTGATCAAAAGCAAACACAATCTCGTTGGCCGCAGCATCGGAAGGAAGACTCGCAGCCGCACAGGCGAAGACCGCAAGCTCGGGAGCCGTTTGATCACGCTCTGGCAATTCACGGCCTGTTACATCTTCCGGTAACGCCAGATGCCAATGCAAGCCAGCACAAATCTCATAGCAACCGTCATCATGAAACCGCTGCTGATGCTTGTCGAGTTGCTCAGATGAGCCCAACCAGCCGTGATCATGCAGAACTGGAACCGGTCCTCTCCACGCACTCAGGCACAACAACAGGCAGAACACCTGGTGCAGCATTGAATGATGTTGAGAGAAAAAACGGCTCATACAAATTTTGCCCAGGGAGAAATCTCCCCTTCTATTATCGGCAGTAGCCCGTACAGAACTGCACAACCTCAGAGACCGACACGGTCATGGTAGTTCCGAAAGCGAGCCCATGCCCAAGTTCTCTTTCGATACCCTATTGCATCTTGCCCGTCCCGGAGAGCGAAGGCAAGTCCTTTTCGACTCTTGTACACTGTACAACATACGAATTTACGCTTTGTCCCGGCCAAAACGCCCTTACATTATCTCTTCCGGTACAATATTCCTGAAGGATGCACGAACGGCCTCCCGCCCTTAAGGCATTTCGTAACGGAGAGTTGACCATGAATTCCACGAAGGCTGGTTACCTGATTTTGGCAGGACTTATGCTGCTGGGAGTCTTCCAGCACGCTTGGTACTGGCCACAACTGCCGGAACGAGTTGCAACACATTTTGGAATCGATGGAAAACCCAATGACTGGATGTCTCGATCTGCGTCGACCATAGTTTTTCTCGCTCTCCAGTTGGGCGTTCCAGTCTTCATGCTCGCCATGACTTCACTGGCGGCCCGCATGCCCGTCTCCATGGTCAATATTCCGAACCGCGAATACTGGCTTCACGCGGAACGACGTGTCGCCACGATGGCTCATATGTCGTTGATGATGACATGGATTGCCGTCATCACGTCATTGTTCATGACAGTGATCGGTCACCTGACATTCATTGCCAACAAAACCGGCGACGGACTAAACCTTCCACTCTTTCTGTCAGCACTGGTAATATTTCTGATCGCGGTCTTCACGATTGCTGGTAGCAGCATGTGGCACTTTCGGATGCCACGGCAGTAGGCCTCTGCAACAATTTTTTCTGCGAACAATCAATCACCACGACGACTTAGCTCAAGACTATTGGACCAGCCCGGTTAGCGTTCCTGTCGAGTCGTTAAACTTCTCCACTTCCAGACCAGATTTCTGCGCCACGGTCAGCAGCACATTATTGAGCGGAGGATGATTGTTCTGGTCAAACGCCAGGTGCTGACCATGTCGCAGACCCAGCTTGCTTCCTCCCGCTACGATCAGCGGCAGATTCTTTGGTGAGTGATCACCGCCCTCGCCAGAGTTCATACCGGAACCAAATACGACGACGGTATTGTCCAGCATCTTGGCTTCGCCATCCGAGGTCGCCTTGAGAAACTCAAGAAAACGTCCCAGTCGCCCAACGTGGAAGCGATCGATTTCCGCCAGCTTCTTCAACATTCCTTCATCACCGCCGTGGTGCGAGAGTTCATGATGATTCTCACCACCACCACCATATCCGCCCGCCTCACGTGACCACTCAAACGTAATCACACGAGTCGTATCCGTCAGAAACGCGAGATACGAGACCTCCATCATCACATCAATCCACATCGGGCGATCATGAGCATTTCCAGGCTGGCTGGCGAGCTGCAAATCACGACTCGACACTTCCGGCTTCGGCACATCAACCCAGTTCTCAAGCCGCTGAACGCGTTGCTCCGTTTCACGTACCGACGTCAGATATTCATCCAGCTTCTTCTGATCATTTCGCCCCAACTTGCGATGCAGTGCGTCGGCTTCATGCAGAATCCCATCCAGAATTGACTTCTTCTCTGCATAACGTTTCAAAGTGGCCGCACGATCTTCCGCGCTGTCCGGCACGAACAGCCTTTCAAAGACCTGCTTCGGAGAATTCTCGGCTGGCAGAGGAGTACCGCTTCGATCGAACGAGAGTGTGTGCGAATGCCCGGCCGATCCCGTTCCTGACTGATCAGATAGCTGAAGTGATGCGATTCGAGTTTCCCGGCCATGAACCACGGCCAGAAGCTGATCCATCGAAACGGAGTTCGTGTAATCACTGCCAGGAACCGCTTCCAGATCCGCACCAGTCAGCCACGTATCCGCGCCGCTGTGACCTCCCTTTGATGAAGGATGCCCCAAACCCGTCAGCACTGTGAAGTCTGCTCGATGATCTTTTAGAACCTCCAGAGTCGGAGACAACGTATAGTTCGCGCCGGAATCTTTTGGCATCCATTCAAGAATGTTGACGCCATTGGGGATATAACAACAAATAAGACGCGGATGAGCCCCCAGCGACTTTTCCAACGGCCGAAACTTTGACGGCGCGGCCATCACTCGCGGCAACATGGCATCCAGCATCGGCAGACTCAACGCCACACCTGCACCGCGCAGAAGATGTCGTCGTGAAAGAGAGCCTGTGCGAAAATCTATGGACATGGGATCGCTTTCATTCGCGGATGCTCAAGGCGTTTGATTCGCCCGAAATAAATTCCTGTGCTCGACGAATCGACAACTGAATTTGATCACTTCCTGGCTGTTGCCCAGCGTATTTCACCATGTCGGCCGCTTCAAGGAACTCCTGAAGTTGAATTGATCGCTCCGCAGAAAATGTCGCCCGTGTCCGCATCTCCCGCAGAAATTCTTCTGTCGTCTGTTCCGGAGCTCGCAATCCGGTTGTTTCCTCAATGTAGACGCGAACGATTCCGGTCAGCCGCACATAAAAATCCTTGAACAGTCCCTGTCCAGGCAAATCCATAGCCAACAGCGTACCCAACGCTTCACTTGCTATTTCTTCAGGCGATCTTTTTCTCTCTGTTGCCTCCCGTGACTCTCTGCGGCGAAGAAAACTGAAAGCAGCAAACAACAAAGCAGCAGCCGCCAACAAAACCCAAACCCACCAATAACGCTGATTCTCTTCAAGAGGCTGCGGCGGCAACATGTCTTCCAATTGCCCCAAATCCGGAACTTGATCGTCAAGCATTGACGAAACTTTCACCTCGATCGGATCCGAAGCAATTGTTGCAACTTTGCCCTTCTCTTCCGATGAGTCTCGATGATCAACAAACTCGATCACAACCGACCTGATGAGATGAATTCCGCTATGAACAGGTTCCAACTCATAGCGAAATCTCCGCGTCTGCTCATTCGATTCAGAGGAATACCCAGAAGAGTCTTCGTGATAATCTCTGACCACAAACTCACCAACCGCGTTTCCGAATGTCGGTGCTTTGATCTCAATCTGGTCCGGGGCAACAACTTCAATTTCCAGGTCGACCAAGTCCGACAGACGCGGCTCAGGAGGGCTCACACGAACCGTCATCCGCACTGGCCCCTTCTCAGAGACACGGCTGAGAGCATCCTTCCCGGCATCAACAGCACCAGGTTGTGCCGTTCTGTTGCAACCAGACAGGAGCATCAGAAGCACCAGCAGCAGGCCCCGGCCAACGACAATGCTGACTCCGCGCATTACCGCTGCCTCTCTCGCATGCGGAAGAACCTCTGCAAACTCTGGGCATAAGGCTGATCGGTCCGAATATCAAGGCGATCCACAGCCGCCTTCCGAAGCCATCCTGAGAGCGTCTTGTCGCGATCCGATGCTGCCTTAGCAAATAATGCACGGACCTGAGGATGCCTTGTATCCAACTCAAGCAACTCGTCCGTCTCCGCATCTCGTAGTGTCACAAAACCGACGTCAGGAAGCTCCGCTTCACGCGGATCACTCAACGTCACGGCAATACAATCATGTCGTTGGTTGGCGATCGCCAAGGATCTCGAACAATCAGGTCCCAGGAAGTCACTCATCACGAACACGACGCATCGACGTCGTTGAACGCGCGCAATAAAGTCCAGAGCATTCGAAATATTGGTCTCAGCCTTCACGGGTTCTGTCGCCAGGAGCTCGCGAATTAATCGCAGAACACTGCCGCGACCTTTTCGAGGAGGAATATACCGGATGACATCGTCGGCGAAGAACAGAAGCCCGACCTTGTCATTGTTCTTCACCGAGGCCAGCATCAGAACGGCGGCCACTTCAACGGCCGTTTCCATTTTGCTAAGGCGCTGCGAGCCGAAAACTCCGGAGGCTGAAACATCAACCGCCAGCAACACCGTGAGTTCACGTTCTTCACTGAAGGTCTTGACGTAGGGAGCCCCGGATCGAGCGGTGACGTTCCAGTCGATGCTGCGAATCTCGTCACCGGGGACATACTCACGAACGGAGTCAAACTCCATCCCGCGGCCTTTGAACGCACTGAGATACTCACCAGCCAGCAGATCATTCACCTGACGGCGAGCCACAATCTGTATGCGGCGAACTTCCCGAAGTACGTCTTCCAGCTCACGAACGGACATAGAGTGTCACTTGACTGCATGAGAAGTCGTTAGGGGACCGGGACAGATTCCAGCACACGCCGCACGATATCATCAGAGGTCGTCTCCTCCGCTTCTGCCTCGTAGGTCAGAATGATTCGGTGACGCAGCACTTCCAAAGCAATCTCTTTTACATCCTGAGGAGTCACATATCCGCGACCTGCCAAAAACGCGTTGGCTCTTGCGGCCAGACACAGGTTGATCGAGGCTCGAGGCGAAGCACCACACTGAATCAACGGTTTCAACTCCGGCATGCGGAACTCTTCCGGACGCCGCGTCGCCGCAACCACATCCAGTACATAATCGCGAACTTTGTCATCCATATAAATGGAAGAAACCGTCTTTCGAATCTCCATTAACAGGGCAGGTTCAAGCACCGGCTGAATCTCACGACGAACATCATCCAGTACCGTATCAACAACTTTGCGTTCATCCGCTTTCGTGGGATATCCCACAACAACCTTCAGCATGAACCGATCCACCTGAGCCTCGGGCAGAGGATAAGTCCCTTCCTGCTCGATCGGATTCTGAGTCGCCAGGACCAGAAACGGCTCTTCCAGCGGATACGTCTCATCACCGATCGTGACTTGCCGTTCCTGCATGGCTTCGAGCAACGCCGACTGTACCTTTGAAGGCGCACGATTGATTTCGTCAGCCAGGATCAGATTGGCAAAGATCGGTCCTTTGCGTGTCCCGAAAGATCCTTCGCGAGGATTGTAGATCATCGTACCGATCAGGTCGGCCGGCAATAGGTCGGGCGTAAACTGAATACGACTGAACCGGCACCGAATTGCGCTGGCCAGACCTTTGATAGCCGTGGTTTTAGCAAGCCCCGGCAGGCCTTCCAGCAGCACATGACCACCAGTCAGCAGAGCAATCAACAGACGCGACAACATCACGTCCTGTCCTGCCAACACCTTTCGCACCTCAGACCGAACTCGCTCAATCTGATCGGCGTATTGGAGAACCTGCTCTTTAATCTTCTGAACGTCAACAGACATAAATACGCACACCGGACCTATGAATGACCTAGCTTCGGACCTTATTTGACAAACCGAAGACTCCTCGGCGAAACCTTTGGATCAAACACGATCCGTCACTCCGAGGCAAACATTTTTGTCAATCATTTACTCTGACCTTGATCCGGTTTCAAGCGAGGCCAGCCACATGTCTCTGCGAGTCCACCAGATTCCGTTTTAATCCCCCTCGATGACACAAACTTCAGGCCAGAATCTCCTCAATCGCCTGACCATAGTCCATATCCAGCCGCTTTCTTCCCGGCACTTCCAGCCGACGAGCATCCAGGCCAAGCAGCCGATAAATGGTCGCATGCAGATCGGTCACGTAATGAGGATGCTCAACCGCATGAAAGCCAAGTTCATCAGTCGCGCCGTGAATCCCGGGCTTGATCCCGGCACCGGCTAACCAGACAGTGAAGCCATGCGGATGATGATCTCTTCCAGTCGCAGATTTATTGAACATCCCAAACTCAACGCCAGGTGTTCTCCCAAACTCGGTTGTAAACACCACCACCGTATCTTCGAACATCCCTCGACGCTTCATGTCTTTCAACAAACCGGCGATCGGCTTATCGATACGCTCACACGAACGAGAATGATTCTTCTGCAACTCACTGTGAGAATCCCACTCACCATAGTCACTGAGGTACACCAACGTATAACGCACGCCGCGTTCGGCCAGTCGACGAGCCGCCAGACATCGTTGACCGTAGACTGCCGTCGTCGGATTGTCGATCCCGTACAACTGCTGAGTCTCCTGCGTCTCTTCTGCCAGATTCAAGGTCTCCGGCACCGACTGCTGCATGCGAAAAGCCAGTTCATAGGCATTGATGCGAGCCTGCAACTGCGCATCCTGAGGAAACTCCTGGGCAGTCATGCGATTCAACTGCTGGAGAAACTCAAACTCTCCACGCTGCTCAATGGCACTTACATCAGCCGCTCGTTTGCCGAACGAAAGTGGATTCGACGGATCCAGATGCAATTGAACTCCACCGTAGGTCGGGCCCAGATAATGCGCATCAAAATCCTCTTTCACTCGCGGATCTTTGAACTCGCCCAGAAACACAAACTTCGGCAGATTCTCATTCAGCGTCCCCAGCCCATAGTTGAGCCATGACCCGATGACCGGCTCCGGAGTATCCAACTTGTGCCGCCCGGTATGCATCTGAAACTCGGCCGCATGATCATTGTCTGTGGTCCACATGGATCGAACCACCGCAAGATCATCTGCACAACTTCCCAGATGCGGCAGCCAGTCGCTGACTTCAAGCCCCGTCTGGCCATACTTTCGAAAGCCGACCTGAAGGGGAAAAATCTTCGAATGCAACTCACGATCAATTCCCACGACCGAGCGGGATCGTTCCAAATACATCGGCAGCTTCTGAGGATTCGGAAGATTCGTCTGATCGTACGTTTTTCCACTCAGCTTGTTCAGCAGAGGCTTAGGGTCAAACGTTTCCATCTGACTGACTCCGCCCGACAGAAAGATCCAGATGACATTCTTTGCTTTCGGCGCAAAATGCGATCGGCCATCGGGCAGGGCATGTCCACCAGCATCAGCTGCACGAACAAAACCATCCTGATGCAACATGGAATTCAGCGCGATGCCGCCAAACCCGAGTCCAAGATTGCTCAGAAATGTGCGTCGCGAACGACCACAGAAGGATGAATGTTGTTTGCTCATCGATTTTTCTCTACCCAAATTCGAACAGTTCGTTCATGGACAGGTCTCGCAGTCGCCTGCGGCTTGCCGTGAAACAATTCTTACCTGACTGTGACAAAATCGTTGTGATTCATGAGCGCATGCACCAGATTCTCTCGTGACCGTACGGCCGCATCGAAATCCGCAGTCGATTCACTCGTCGCTGCCACCAATCGAACAGACTGCTGCTCCAGAAAATCTTTCGATGCCTGAAACTCGGCGTCACGCGGCTGACGATTCAAAACCTGAAGAAAGGCCTGTTGAATAAACTCATCTGACGATCTTTCGCCCAACGCACTGACCTTATCCCACAATCGTTTTGCCAAAGCACGACTCAACGATTTTGTCAGTTCACTATTCGTTAGCGCCAGGGCCTGCTGCGGCTGCACAGATGATGTCCGTTTGTAGCAGTCACAGGCATTCGCGGCGTCAAACAACTCCAGGAACTCCATCTTCTCTTCGCCGTGATGAGCAAAATAAAGGCTGCGTCGTCGAGACGTCATGCCCTCTTTGTGATCAATCTCATGGCCACCCATAGCTGGGTCGAGCTCGCCAGCAATCGACAGCAGACTGTCACGCACAACCTCAGCCTGCATACGAGACGCCGGAAATCGCCAATACGTCTTGTTGTCGGCATCTGTCGAATTCGTGGCCACAATCACCGCGGCAACTTCTCCGGCAGACGTAGGCAACATGCTGGCCATCTGATAGGTCTCACTGGTCACGATCAGCCGATGAATATGTTTCATCGACCAGCCTGAATCCATCAGTTCGCAAGCCAACCAATCCAAGAGCTCGGGATGAGTCGGCCGGCTGCCATTGCGTCCGAGATCATGAGTCGTCTCCACGATCGCCTGACCGAAATGGCGTAACCAGATGTGATTCACTGCAACTCGTGCCGTCAAGGGATTGTTCTTATCGGCAATCCAGCGGGCCAATACACTTCGCCTCCCGGAGCTGATCTGCGGATACTTGGGTGACAACGCAGTGTACTCGTCCAGAGCTTTGGCCAGATTTTCATTCGCCGTATTCAGCGCAGTCGTAGCCGCAGTGCGAGTTGTTTCGGCGGTCTGCTTTTCCTTGTTCGCGGTATCAATCGCCGCCTGATCGCCGGACTTTGTCGCGGCCAGCGCCTTAGCCTCCGCGACGGCAATCGCAACCTCTGCGGCCATCACACTGGCCTTCGCCAAAGCCACTGATGCTTTTCGCTCGGTCTGACAGGCTCTTTGTATCAGAGCCTTTACTGATGGCTCATCCTTTCGATCTTCCGATAACAGCCCAGTTGCGTATCTGGTCCTGTCAGCTTTGATGCGTTGCTTGAGGCTTTGAAGGTCAAGTTCCGCCCCGGCAACGCGAGCTGCAGCCGCATCAATCTTCAAAGTTGGCAACCGCAAAGCATTTCTCGCTGCTGTTAATCTGGCGACAGCGGCCTGAACGGCTGGATCCAGCGCAACAGCGGAGTTTGCTTTCGATGTCGCTGGTGCCTGACAAAACGTCGTCACCATCCACGGCATCGATCCGGCAGCAACCGGAGCATCCACGATATCCTGGCCGTCGACAAAACTGGGGGCCTCAAAGTCAAATGACAACAGTCGCATGCCATCCGGTTGAGTAAACTCCAGTGCATCGTAAATCGCTTCCGTGCCCGGACGACAATCGAGAAACAAACCTCGCTTGCCATTCGCCTGAGGTTTCCAGCCATTCAACGCAGATGGAACGGCATTGACGATCACAACTTCATCTCGAAGCGACTTCACCGTCAGCAGAGACTGATTCTGTGCAAAGTCCAGTTTCATTTCCACTCGAAAACGATTCTGTCCCTTTGATAAGTCGTATGTCCCGGCAACGAACTCATTGAACCCACCGGGCGTATAGGTCTTCACAGACCCATTCTCGAAAGCCACAAAGCCACCAGTCGCCCCTTGCGCGATATCGAGCGCGAGTTGCAAATTGGTATGGCCATCCTTCACAACCTGAACAAGGTAAGATACCGTCGCCTGATCTTTGAGATCATCAATTCCCGGCAGCCCATGCGACAAAGCTCGGCGTCCCACTTTGGCATCGAGCACCAAGGACTGCGTTCCATCCAAAACTTGACTGTTCGCATTCTCGCCCGCTTCAGTCAGAACTCGAACAGCGTTCTCGCGAGCGGCATTCAAGGCTGCTTCTGCGGCGACCAGTTCTTCCAGCAGCTCCGGGGGTTCTGTCGTCAGTGAATTCTTTGCGTCCACCAGTTCTTTGATCGCAGAATCCAATACGGCCTGACGTTTACTTCGTTCCTCCGCTCGAATTGATTCTTTCATACCAGGATAAGCGGCTTCAATCGGCAACGTCATTCGTGCTGTCTGCAAATGATCGCCGCCAAGCACGGCTGGAGCCGCTGGCGTCATCGGTGGCTTGCCTTCGATCTTCAGTCGCGAGTCACCTTTTGAAAACATGAACGTCTCGGCATCAAGATACTCATCGAAGACACGCACCATTCCGGTCTTAATCGGACCGTATGGCTTGCCATAGACGTACTTCTCGAACATCCCAGGATCAGCTTCGCCCGGGGCGCGATCGTGTCGCAATTCCAATGGTTCAAAGAACGCTCGGAAGTGAAAATACTCTTCCTGAGTCAGTGGATCGTATTTGTGATCGTGACATTGTGCACAATTTAGAGTCATCCCCAGAAAGGCTTTTCCTGTGTGTTCAACCAGATCCTTCTTCCAGGTTTCGTAATTCCACTTAAACCAACTGCGAACCAGATAACCTGTGGCGACAATGTTCTGATCGTCCGTTGGATTAATTTCATCCGCAGCCAGCATTTCCAAGATCATCTGGTCATACGGCTTGTCCTCATTGATCGATCGAACAATCCAGTCTCGCCAGCGCCAGACCATGGGATAACTGTTCATGACATCCGGCACGGAACGTCGGCCATACCAATCGCTATAGCGCCAGACGTCCATCCAATGTCGTCCCCAGCGTTCACCGTGCTGAGGTGAAGACAGCAGTTTATCCACGACGTTCTCATAAGCCTGCGGAGATTCATCCTTCAAAAATGCGTGCAGTTCTTCCGCGAATGGAGGCACACCAATCAAGTCCAGATAAACTCGCCGCAGTAGAGTCGCTTTGTCCGTGCGGGGCATCGGAACAACACCCCTCGTCTTTCGCTGCGCGGCAATGAAGGCATCAATCGGATTCGATGACTGGTTCCCTGCGACAACGGGCAATTCCGGTCGAACTGGCTTCTTGTAGGCCCAGTGCTGGAGAGGATCCTCTTCGCATTTTTCATTTGCTGGTGACTCGGCGCCTGATTCGATCCAGCGAGTGATCAAAGCAATCTGCTCTGGAGTCAGAGGTTTCCCTTCCGGCGGCATGCGCAAACTTTCATCGGTCGCCGTAATTCGCGAGATCATCGGACTGCCGACAAGATCTTTCGCGATAACAGCAGCCCCGTTGTCGCCGCCTTTCCTGGCCAGTTCCGCAGTATCAAGCCGCAGTCCGCCTTCCTGCTTCAATGCTCCGTGACACGAATAGCATCGCTCATGCAAGATCGGCTTCACATCCCGCGTGTAGTCGACAGCGGCGTCATCAGCAAAGCAGGGAATTCCGGCTGCAAGTATCAGCAATACAACGGTGAGTTTCATAGACCTCTCCTCTCGGAGAATAGCGCAGCGCAATCAAACCAGAGTTCGCACACTTTGAGCCCATCTACAGCAACTGAGCAATCGGTGATCCATGCGGCAAAATTGGAATCGGGCGGCCCGACAAATCCTTCACGGACTGAGAAAAATCTATCCCCAGATGAGCATAAACCGTGGCCAGAAGATCCTGCGGCGTCACACGATCACGCACTGGATGTTCACCGCGTGCATTCGTTTCGCCAACGACCTGACCCATTCTGAGCCCACCGCCCGAAATCAAAGCGCTGAAAGCGTGTGGCCAATGATCGCGTCCCAGACCGATCTGGTCCGAAAAATTCTTTGGTGCGTGAGTCACATTCGGAGTCCGCCCAAATTCTCCACAGGCAATTAGCAATACCTTCTTGTCCAGCCCGCGATCATAAATATCATCGATCAGAGCACAGAGCGCTTCGTCCATCTGGGGCAGGCGTTCTCGCTGAGCATAGTCCAGATGAAACGCGCCGGCATGATCATCCCAGCTGAAGTTTTTTGTCGTATCATTCGGCGCGGTTGCGTCAATGTTGATGACAGCAGAACCAGCTTCAGCCAGTCGTCGGGCCAGCAAGCAACTCTGCCCCCAGCGATGTCGCCCATAACGATCACGAGTCTCCGTTGACTCTTTGGAAATATCAAACGCGTCAACCACGCGATTGCTGGTCAGCATCGTGAACGCCGCTGAACGAAACCGATCAACTCCTCCCAGAGATTCAAGGCAATCGATGTCCGTGCGCATACGGTCAAACTGATTCACCAAAGATCGCCGATGATCCAGACGGCTGTTGTCGATCCCGGTCGCGAGCGTCAGATTGCCCGGAGAAAAATTGGTGACCGAAGGATCGCCCGTTTCAAATGCTCGGTGACTCACTCCCAGATAACCGGGGTTCGTCATGAAGGGCGCTTTCTGCAATCCCACATACTGAGGAATCCCGTCGGACCGCAGGCCACGTCGCCAGGCTGCGATCATGCCAAAGTCCGGATGCTCTGATCTGGCTTGCGACGTCGGATCGGGAACGCTGGGAGTCTTTCCCGTCAGGACTTCTATGCTGCCATCATTGTGAGCAGACATCTCATGATGCAGAGAACGAATCAACGAAAAGCGATCTGCGCGCTGTGCCTGCTTCGGCATGTATTCGCAAATATCCATTCCGGGGACGACGGTTGGAATCGGCTTGAGTGGTCCGCGAATCTCCGCCGGAGCATCCGGCTTCATGTCCCAGGTTTCGAACTGACTCGGCCCGCCCCACATCCAGAATAGAATCACACTGGTATCGGGTTCGACCGCAGCCCCTGCCTCAGTACGTCGGGCGAGCAGTTGGGGCAAAGTCAGCCCACCAAGAGCCAACGTCCCGATGCGCATGAACTCGCGCCGCCGAAGCGGGCCGGTACAGAGTCTTCCTTGCATGGAGAGACAGTCCCGTCGTCTTGAGTCGCTAAAAAGCAGAAATTACAGGCAGGTCGTGCGGAGGGTGGGGCTCATATGCTCGCCTCATGTTGCCCAAAGTGCAAGGGGAAGGATCTCGAATTCGCCCCATCGCGGCGACTTCCCGGACCGCGGGCCACCCCGTTGAACTCGGTCAACTTGAACCAATCCCTGCAGTTTAGCGATTCGTTGCGGAAACCTGTGTAGGTCGGGGCAGCAGCAACGGAGTTGACTACCTTTCGTTCTTTGCCATCTGCGAAGACCTGTCCGACAGCTCTCCGCCCGTCTGGCAAATTGTTGTTCCCATTCCCGGAACTCAGCAAAGCCGGCCCCTCCCACGTGGTAGGTTTGCCTCGTCCTGCCGCCATTGTGAAACGGCAGTCCGCATATCGTCCGCCATTTTCCCGCCTCTGTGGATCAGGAAGTAAACCGATGAGCAAGGCCAAGCCGTTACTGTTCGGTGCGGCGCTGGGTGCGTCGGCGATGTTCTTCGCTCAGCAATACCACGTCGTTCATTCCCATGACGGTTTGCAGGTTGTTCCTCGCACGCCGCAACTGTCATTGGGACTGGCTTACGTCGACATCCGCAACTGGACACCTTCGCAATGGGTTGACCGTCCTGAAGTCGCTCGCGCTGTGATGGCCCATGGTTCCGGAGACCTGATTTCAGAATCTGTAGCAACCACTTTGGCTGATCGAGTCACCGAAGACTCATCGACACTGGACGAGCTTCGCGGTTTCCTGAACAGCGCGAAGGCAAAGAAATCGTCCAACTCTGACGATGAAGGCACCGCCTTGCCAGCAGACGATGCAGATGCTGAGTCAGGCAAGAAAGAGGGCTCCGACAACGATCTGTTCCGGATTCCGTTCCCCCAGGATGCGCGAACGAAAGCCCCGGCGGATCCATTTCGTGAAGCCAAAGCTGAAGATAAGGTGAACCCTGTTCAGCCAGATTCGTCTGGTCGATCCAGTTCTTCAATGAGATCGGCTTCGCCAGCACCATCTCGCTACTCATCCGATGAGATTCTGGATGGGTTCGAAGAAGCAGCCAATTTCGAAGAGGAACCCCGTAAACGATCAGGTTCTTCAACAGGTTCATCCACTTCGAAATCGTCTAAATCTGAAAAGACCGTGGCCGACCAGGCTAATGAGATGTGGGAACGAATTGCTGGCCAGTCTCCAACAGGCTCACCATCGTCACCAAAAACTTCAGCTCCGAAAACAACTCCAAAGCCAACCACGAAGGCCACAGAGTCGGACTCGATGTTTGAAGAGGTGACGACACAATTGGAGAACCGAGCTCAGGAGGCCCTGAACAGAGCAAAAGACACGGCGAAAGAAAAAGCAGCTTCCACGGTGGAACAGGGTTCGCAGTCTTCTTCGAACTACGTCCGTGAGAAAGCGGCTGAGATGTTGCCTGACTCCGCAAAGTCCTTGCTTGATAAAGCCGCAGGTGCCACCAGCAGCGGTACAGGCACCACCGGAAATTCCAACCCGGCATCTGTATTGGGCTTTGACCCATTTCTGGAGTAGTGTTCAGGTGCCTTGCTCGTTCTGTGCGATTCCTTACTCTTTGTCGTAAGACGACAGTCAAGGAAGCCAATTTTTTCTGAACCGGCACACACATGAAACTCCTGCAGACACTCACTCAGACGCCTTCAGTTCCTGGCCGCGAAGACCGTATTCGCAAAGTGATTCAGGACTATATCACGACAAACAATCTGTTTGATGAGGTCTCCATCGATGCGATGGGCTCTCTGATTGGTGTTCGCAAAGCGCGTCGCAGTCAGGGAAATCCGGGAACGAAACCCGTGCGAGTCATGCTGGCGGCGCACATGGATCAGATCGGTTTTCTGGTCCGGCACATCGACGAAAACGGCTATCTGCGAGTCAACCCGGTCGGCGGCTTTGACGCTCGAAATCTGTTTGCTCGAAAAGTTCGCGTCTGCTGCTCCAGCGGCGATCTCCCCGGCATTATGAATGCTTCGGGCAAGCCGATCCACATTGCCAGCGAAGCTGACAAAAAGAAGATCCCGGAAGTGACCGAGTTCTTCGTGGACCTTGGACTCAATGCGGAACAGGTCAAAGCCAAAGTCGTCATTGGTGATATGGTGGTTCTGGATGGTCCGTTTGAGGAAGTCGGTCACTCGGTGGTCTCGCAGTGTCTCGACAATCGAATCGGCTGCTGGGCGCAGATCCGCGCGATCGAAAATCTTCGCTCACACAACTGTGACATTTATGCCGTCTGGACCGTTCAGGAAGAAGTTGGCCTGCGTGGAGCACAGCCAGCAGCCTTCGGAGTTAACCCGGACATAGCTGTTGCCTGTGATACGACATTGTGCTGCAAGACTCCCGGTGTCCCGGATGAAGATCGAGTTTCTGTGTCCGGCGATGGTGTCTGCCTGCATGTCATGGACGGGTCCATGATCTCTGACATTGGACTGATCGATGACTTTGAAAAGATCGCCAAGTCGCGAGACATCAAATGCCAACGCGCGATTCTGCCTCGCGGTGGACAGGACGGAGCCGTCATTCAACGAAGTCGCAGTGGCGTGAGAACAATCGCTCTGGCATGTCCGGTCAAGTACATTCATACCGTAACGGAAATGTCACATAAAGACGATTTGGACTCGTACCATCAACTGCTGACAGCGTGGCTGGAAACCGTGTGAGCCCAACCGGGCCCAACTTCTCGACACCGCCACAGCGGATTGGCGGCGTCGTGCCAATATCGCGGACCCTATGACGAAATAAAAAAGCGGCTGAACCAGCGAAATCTTCGCTGGCAGCCGCTTTCGTTTCTTCGCTTCCCCTCTTCGATCAATGCTCGTCGGTTGGTGATGGTTCTGGCAACATCCCCGTCAGAATCGTTCCAACAAGAGCATAAGCTCCGGCAACGCATGCACCGACAACAGCCATCTGCCCCGGACCAGTCGCCAGAGAAATCGTGATGAAGGCAGCGGCGGTTCCGAGAATTCGACCACCGATATTGGCCGCGAAACTTTCACCGGTCCCTCGCAGATGCACCGGGAACACCAGAGGAATATAGTTGCCCCAGAAGCTGAACTGCCCCACGACCAGTACTCCGGCCATAAAGATACCGAACTTAATCATTGTCAATGACTCGGACTGCAGCGCGCCGCCAATCCAGTAAAACAAGGCTGGCACCACGATCAGAGCTGGAATCTGGAAGACTCGCAGCAGACTGCGTCGGCTGGCAATCTTCAGCGCTAGAATTGCTAGCAATGCACGGCCCAGCAGACCGCCAAGTTCCTGCCACAACGTGACTCCAGCCACAACAGCATCACTCTCGTTACCGGCGGCTTTCTTCTGATCTGGTGTGTATTCTGGTTTACCAGTTTCCTTGTTCTTTCCTTTAGGCTCGCCCGCTTTGGCTTTGGCGGCCGCCAGAACCTGCTGGTGTCCGGATTCTTTTGGTGTTCCCAACGCCTGAGCACCCAGGATCTGAGGCAACTGCTGAATCGCACCGAAGGCAATTCCATAGCTGGCCGCGAATACCAGAGTCGTCACGATCGTTGTCTTGCGCAGAGCAGGACTAAAGAGTTCCGCAATCGATGGTCGACGCAGAGTGCCGGCTTCTTTCTTCTTCTGCCACTCCGGAGACTCAGGCAGGAACGGACGAATCAACAACAAAGGCAGAGCTGGAATAACGCCCGAAATCAGCGTGTATCGCCACGCTTCATGTCCGCTGTGAATCGCCGGCAAATCTTCAGCAATCTTTCCGGCAAGAATATTCATTCCGGCAACCAACAATCCACCGAGAGAAGAGAACGCCTGAGTCCACCCCAGCACCTTCTCGCGCTGCTCATGGTTTGGAAACAACTCCGCGAGCCACGCAACTGCCGCAACGAACTCAACGCACACGCCCACAAACACGCAGCAGCGGAAGAACAACAGGTGATACAAGCTTGTGGAAAAACCAGCCGCACATGCTCCAAAGGCATAAAGCAGAATACTGAACGTCAGAACTCGACGGCGTCCAAGTCGGTCTGTCAGCCATCCGCCCCACAATCCAAAGATCCCGCCTGCCAAAGCAGGAACGAAAAACAGCACGCGCGCCCATTTAACATAATTCGCACCACCCGGCAGCCACAGCGCCATCGCTGCCGGTCGCTCCATGCCAGCCTTAATCGCTTCTTCAACCAACGGTGCGCTGAGCGCTGCCATGGCTGGTTTAATGATCAGAGGCAACATCAGCAGTTCATAGATGTCAAACGCAAAGCCTATGGCCGCGATCGTACAAACAAGCCACTGGACGGGAGTCAGACGCAAGGCGGGAGTCGAAGACATGGATTAAGAAACCCTGATCGGCAGGAAGGAAGAGTAAGCGGAGTGACTAAATCGTTGTCGCAATCAAAACATCAGCGCAAAGTCTGAAGCAAAACAACAGACATCACACTTCAGACCGGGACACGCAACATTCTTGATAACACGATCTGCGGAAACCAAGGATGCCGGACGGGACTTCCGAGGATTTCCCGGCAATTTCACCAAACGGTAATGCCGCGAATGCTAACGTGGTGAACAAAAGAGATCCAACGCTGAGCGAACCGGGAAACTACCAGATTCCCGATCTCAAGCTCTTTTCGTCCTGTCGATCACCCCGGATCATATTGTCGACTGGTCTGATGAAAATCCCCTGAAAACGCATTTGGGCTTTCTTTTGTCCGGCCGGAGCAATGTACCATCCCTTACGAAAGATCAGCTCCTGTGGGCTCGATCGGCCCCAATGCTTCGCCCGCGAATGAATATCGGACCGGACCAATCCTCCCGATATCATCGGATGGAATGGAGAACGGGCTTTTCACTTTCGTGTCTGCCGCAATACTGCTTGATTCCAACGACTTTCAAACCGTGACCGGGGAATTCGGGGATATCCTATGTTGACTGCAAACCTCCGGAAGATGGCTTCTGAAATCTCACGCAGAAAGATTATGCAGCTCGGCGGCCTCGGGCTCCCGGGAATGCTCGCCACACCGAGACTATTTGCTAACTCGGTGTCGGCCACCGAAGGAGACGGTCTGATCGCAAAGGCCGATCATTGCATCGTTCTGTTCCTGAATGGCGGGCCCAGCCATCTTGATATGTGGGATATGAAGCCGGAAGCACCTCGCGAGATACGAGGCGAATTCGATCCTATTGCCAGCAGCCTCGCAGGTGTTCCCGTCAGCGAGCATCTTCCGCGACTCTCTCAGCAGATGCATCGAGCAACTCTGATTCGATCCATGCATCACAGCGTGAATAATTCTCATGCAGCCGCCGTCTATGCGGCACTCACCGGACATGATCGTGGAGAGCAGGGCGGCGGAGCAAAGCCCTCCGACAATCCTTCGCCGGGATCAGTGTTGGCCAGACTTCGCCCCGCGGCTAATCGAACGCTGCCCTACATCAGTCTGCCGTATAAAACGAAAGAAGGCGCTGGAGGACCTCTGCAACCAGGATTTCTCGCCGGCTTTATGGGCCCAACCTTTGATCCCTTCTGGGTTCTGAATAACCCGGATGCGGCAGACTTTCACGTCGATAATCTTTCGTTGCCTGAACCTGTCACGCCTCAGCGCATGAATGATCGGTCGAAACTTCTGACTGATCTGGGACGAGGTCTCCGCAGTGGTCGCGAACCATCGTTGTCGGCTATCGATGATTTCCAGTCGCGAGCCTTTGAACTGCTGACATCGGATGCCGCTCAGAAAGCCTTCGATCTGGACCAGGAAACACCGGAGATGCGTGCCCTATATGGCCGCAACATCTATGGACAAAGTACGCTGCTTGCGAGAAGACTGGTAGAGGCCGGGACGCGATTTGTCACACTGTCGTGGGCTCCTGACGCCAACGCGACCTGGGATACTCACGGCGACAATTTCAACAAGCTGAAAAAGGTCCTGCTACCGGAATTCGATGCTGCCTGCAGCAGCCTGCTTCAGGATTTGGATGACCGCGGTCTGCTTGAACGAACTCTGGTCTGCGTGTTAGGTGACTTCGGACGTACTCCCAAGATTAACGCCAACGCTGGCCGCGATCATTGGAACTCGTGCTACACGGTGATGCTGGCCGGAGGCGGAGTTCGGCAGGGCTTTGTCTACGGAGCCAGTGACCGAACCGGCTCCGTTCCTGCAGAATCTCCTGTCAGTCCTGGCGACGTCATGGCCACGATTTATCGTCTGCTGGGCATACAGTCGACAACACAAATCCTTGATGCCCTGGGCCGACCTCATGAAGTTGTGCCCCAGGGACGAGTGGTCACTGAGATCATGAGTTGAGCGTTCGGCTATGACATCATCGCTTGTGATCGGGCATGCCTGAATTGCCGCGGCAATCACGGACGATGTAACGTCCGCCAGTGCGAACAGTGGGGATTGTTCCTGATTCCCGCGTACTGGCTGGTCAGTTTTGTCTTACGGTTTCGCGGCTATGATCCGTATCTCGACAATCCTTTTGAGCCGCCGCCGGAATAGCTCATATCCGACGGCACGAACCAATTCTGACCGGAGCCGCCCTGCATGAACCGACGAAGATTAGGCACCAGCCCTCTGACAGTTTCTGATATCTGCATGGGGACGATGACATTCGGTACGCAATGCGACGAAAAACTGTCTTTCGAAATCATGGATCGAGCGTACGCGGCCGGCATTGATTTCTTCGACGCCGCTGAAATGTATCCGGTGCCACCGACGGCAGAGCTCTTTGGCCGCACTGAAGAAATCGTCGGCCGCTGGCTGAAAACGAAACCACGTGAGTCCATCATTCTGGCCACCAAGATTACCGGCCCTGCTCACGGATGGTTCGTTCCTCCCGTTCGTCATGGTCACTCGGCTCTGGATCGAGTTCAGATCATGCGCGCTGTCGAGGCCAGTCTTCGCCGACTGCAGACAGATTACATCGATCTTTACCAGACTCACTGGCCCGATCACGGCGCACGCTATGAAGATGTCCTGGAACCGCTGAACGAACTCGTCAAACAGGGCAAGATTCGTGTCATCGGATGCAGTAACGAAACCTGCTGGGGACTTATGAAGAGTTTGGCAGCCTCGGAGAAACATGGGCTCTGTCGCTACGACACCGTGCAGAATAACTTCAGTCTGATCAATCGCCGCTGTGAAAGTGAACTGGCTCAGGTGTGCCGCCGAGAAAACATCGGATTGCTTCCATTCTCACCATTGGGCGGTGGTGTTCTGACCGGCAAGTATATGCACAGCGATCCCCCCGGCGCGAGGTTCACTGAGTATCGCAAACTGGGAGAACGTCAGCAACGACTGGCGGATCGCTTCCTGAATGATCGAGTCCGTGAAACAGTGAGCCGACTTAAAGTCATCGCCGACGATATCGGGGTAACTCTGACAGCACTCTGCGTCGCCTGGAGCAAACAACACGACTTTGTAGCCTCAACCATCATCGGAGCCACCACCGTCGCGCATCTGAACGAAAGCCTCGGCGCTGACGGACTGATTCTTGACAAAGAAACACTGCGGCGAATCGATGAAATCGATGTGGCTATTCCAACCCCGATGAAAGAAGACGGGCTGCGGCGCCTATAAGACATTACAGCCCTCAGTCGATCACCAGACATTTCGTTGCGGGAACCTCTTTAGCCGCCGGGCACAGTGACCGGCTGGCCGTTATGTCTCGCGCTGAGGCTCAGGATAAACGGCACGGCTTCCCGAGCCCACTCGGCAGGTTTCGGATACATCTCCGCGCCTGACGCAAAACAACTTTGCAGCATTTCAGTATTGATGATTCCCGGATTCAACGGCACCGCGCACATTCCGTCAGGGAGCTCGGCGGCCAAGGCCTGAGTCAGTCCCTCAATCGCCCACTTGGTCGCGCAATACGGAGCGACCTCAGCAGAAACTGAACGTCCCCAGCCGGAGCTGAAATTGACGATCACTCCTTTGCGGGCGGCCACCATCGCCGGGACAAAATGACGAATCACATTCGCCGTCCCATTCACATTCACGGCCATCAACAGATCAAACTCTGCCGCAGAAATGTTCCACAGCTTCTCATTATGATTGATGATGGCGGCATTATTGATTAACAAATCCGGCGGCCCGAAATCCGCAAGCACTTGCTTCGCCCAGGCCTGTACATGTTCATCAGAAGTGACATCAAGGACTGAGAAACTGTGCTTCGGCCCCAGGGCTTTGCTCAGACGTTCCAGTTCAGCGGCACCACGAGCACACCCAATGACGGTATGGCCCTGTTCTGCAAAGCCCGTCGCAAGTGCCTTCCCAAGGCCGCGTGAAACTCCGGTGATCACGATCGTGCGTTTGGTGTCTGCGACCGGTGCCATAAAGAACCTTCCAGTGTCTTTTTTCAAAAGTAGCCTGCTCTTGGCAGCATAAATGAAGATTGATGTGGAACAGCGTACGAGATTCTTGAGACGTTGTCCGCCAACCAGCGATCGCTTAAATGATCGGCCTCTTACCGGCGTAACAGAAACTCGTTGGAATTCAATACAGCCCACGCAACATCCTGTAATGCAGTGCGACGATTGGAGCGAGAGTCAATCCAGGCACGAAGAGCATTCTGCTCCTCCTCTAACGGTGGTCGAGACAACGCTGACCAGTACAACTGAGATACAAACTCGTCATTGCTTAAATCACTGTTCAGTGCCTGAGCCACACAGTTCTGATCATCACGCAGCAACTCTGCGACCAGTTCTCCGCTCACCATTTCCATCGTCTGTGCCAAAGTCGTTTCACCAGTCCGTTCACATTCGCACGTTTGGAGACGGCTGGGCTTACCGAACAGAGCAAGGAACCGATCCCCATTCTCTGGCTTACTGAACCGATTGCCTCCGTTGCGAACACCGGTCATCTGCACGGCACGAGTACCTTTCGGAAGGCCGCCGAACTGGGCCGAAGCCTGCAAAACCTGAGCGACAGAATCCAGAGTCTGTTCGGCCGTCAGCCGCCGAGGCACCGCATGAGAAAACATCGTCTCATCCGCACGGTTCGTGTCGTTCTCTTCAGTCGAAAGCTGATACGTCCGCGAATTGAGGATCAATCGCATCAAGTGCCGGACGCTATAATTGGACTTCACAAATTCCAGACGCAGCGCATCCAGAAGTTCGGGATTTGAAGCCGGGTTAGTCGCGCGAAAATCATCGATGGGATCCACAATGCCAACACCCATCAATTGAAACCAAATGCGGTTAGCCTGTGTTGCGGCGAATCGCTGATTCTCAGCAGCACTTAACCAGATCGCCAGTTGTTGCAGCCGATCTCCGTCTGCCTGCTGTGAGTCCGTTTTCAACACACTGACGTCACCCAGAAATCGAGGACTCACCACCTTTCCAGTCGTCGGGTTCTTCACATCGCCTTTGTCCTTCATCAGAACAATCTGCTCTCCATTGAATTCGTGCTTGTCGTTTTCATCACGACGCTTGTTTTCGACAATCTTGTAGTCCACTCGGGCAAAGAAGTTCGTCCAGCCGTAATAGTCGTCCTGTGTCCAGCGGTCGAACGGATGATTATGACACTTCGCGCACTGCAGACGAATTCCCAGGAACACCTGCGCAGCAGATTCTGCGCGCTCTTCAGGCGTTCGCAGCGCTCGATAAAAGTTACTCGGAGCTTCTGTGTATGTGCTGCCGCGCGCAGCGATAAGCTCCGCAGTGAACTGGTTCAGTGGCTTGTCAGCAACAACGCTTTCTCGAATCCAGTGCGTAAAAACTTCGACGCCTTTGGCATCGAGTGTCTTGTCCTCAACGCGGAGCAAATCGGCCCAGCGCAGAGTCTGAAAGTCGACATACTCAGAAGACGCCAACAACTCATCGATCAAAACCGATCGTTTATTTGGATCCTGTGAAGCAAGGAAGTCTCGAGCCTTCTGCGAAGGTGGAAGCAGTCCCGTCACATCCAGATAGACTCGGCGGAGAAAAGTCGTGTCGTCACAGACATCCGCAGGATTAATCTTCAGTCGTCGCAATTGAGCAAATACAAGATCGTCGACAAAACTCGCAGATTCCGGTGCTTTGAAATGAAACTCGGGGCGACTCGGTACGGACTCCACGCGTGACACCGTCTGCTGATTCAGATAGCGAACCGTGATGCTGGTTCTGCGCGAGAAGTCCGATGTGGCGAACTGTACGACACCGCCAGAAGAAATTTGCACGGTCGGATCGGACGATTCAAAAACGGCAAGTCCAGTCACATCTCGACGTGACTGATCCGAGAAAGTAGCGACTGCTTTCAGAGTGATCGACTTATCCGGAGCCTGAAGCGTGACCATGTTTGGCGTCACCTCCAGTTGTTGCAGGACCGGAACATCGCCGCGGTCGTTGGGCATACCGGCTGCTATCCAATCACGCAGCAGTCGATACTCGGCTGACTCCGGACTGAATCGGCGGCCTCCTTCATGCGGAACCAACATCGCCGGTTTCTGCAACAGCAGGCTTTCGTCCGGAATCATGGCATTCGCTCGGCGGCCCGCCAATTGGCGAGTCAGCGTAACAAAGTCGGTCTCCGGATCCTGTCCTCGAAGTGAAATCTTCAAACCGCCTTTACCGTTCTGATTCCCGTGGCAAGTACCAAGGTTACAGCCGGACCGTGACAGCACAGCCATCACTTCGTTGCGAAAGGACGGTGGATTGCGATGCGTCGTGTCGGACGCTGGATTCACATCCTGAGCACAGACATGCATTCCATGCGTGACTAAAAGAAACCCGGCCATCAATCGACCAAGAAGATTCTTTGGCAAAGCACGAAAGATTGGTGATGTCCGCAACATGATTTGTGATCCCGATTGATCCGGCGTTTTCTGAGAAACAGACATCTACGACAAATCCCCGAAACACCAGACGGCCAGTCTGATCGCGCTGTCGTCAGGGGAAATCAGCAAATGCAAAACCACCATTCTGAGAAAGAGCGACTAAATGTCCAGCCGGATACGCAATCCAATCGCCGCACAATGAGTTGAACCTGTCGGCAAGCAAATCGCCTTTCATTCCGGGACTGGACAGCGACTTCATCTCCACTTCAACAGATCTTATACCCGGACCAATCAATACGATCGACACAAACAGTCAGGTCGAAACGACATTAAAGTCCAATCAAATCAGATTGTTGACTTTTTGCCTCGCCCACAAAATCGGTGAACCAGGATTTCAATGAGCCACACTCCGTGACTCCGCAGGCTTGATCAGATTCCTTCCTGATTCACGCCAGTGAAACGCATCCCGCGTCTATCGCTTTCCCCAGCTCAGGAGATGGACTGTGCAACAGCGTCTGGTTCAGGATCTTATGCGGATTAGACATGGTCACGTCGTTCCGGAAACAGCGACTCTTCGACAAGTCGCAGAACGTCTGATTATCAGCGACTGCGATATGATGGCCGTCATAGATACGGACGGTCGATTCTCTGGCGTTGTCTGCGAAAGCAGCGTCGTCCGCGCACTGATGACAAATCCCGAAGCCAACGCGACGATTCAATCCATCATCTGTCGACACGCGGAATCGATTCGCCTTGATGCATGTCTTTCAACTGTGCTGCCGTTGTTTCGCTCATCAGCCAACACCGCTCTCCCTGTTATCGATCAGGCCGGCATTGTGTGTGGCTTGCTGATGCGACGCGATGTCATCGGCAATCTGTTGAATCGCCAGGCAGAAGCAGCCATGTCGGCTGCCGCGGAATCAGCAGCGTCAAACTCAGTCCATCCAAAGACAGTCGCTACACAGATTCGACTGCCATTTCAGAAATCAATGTCGACCCGCATCACACATACAGCTGAGACAAATCGTTCTGAAGCCAAGCCCGCCCAGAAGCCCCACTTTCTAAGTGGCGATGCCGCACGACGAGTTCTCTGGGAAGCAGAAGACCGATTGTAGTGCGATGGAACACCATTCTCAGATTGTGAGCTTGCGATTGCGGCTGGTTACGTCCCAGTACTCGGAGACACCACCATTCTCAATCACAGCGACCTTGTCATACAACGCACTGGTAGGACAGACGTGCATCGGGATCGCCAGCATCACATCACCAGGCTGAAAACGATCGGCATCGGGAGTCACTAATCCCATGTGCTCTTCGCTGTGAATCTCCTGCACAGCCGTCGGAAGCTCAGGAATAAACATACGTGATCCTCGCGGTGGATCGGCCGCGACAGCCTTATTTCCAATATCCAGGGTCACTCGATCTGCAGCCGGTCGACTGATCACGCGCGTGACAATCGCTGCAGCGGGAAGGAATGGCAGGTCCGGGAAATTAGTTCCATAGCCAGCATCATGAAAGACGCAGGTCCCCGGACACAGCTCAATTGACGGATCTGACATTGCGGCATAGCAGGGAAACGTCGGAGTTCCTCCGCAGGCCAGCGCTGGAACTTTGGCACCAGCGACCTCGCACTTTGAACGCAACTCGGTCACTCGTGGCCATTGCTGAGCCACCGCGGTTTTCCGCTCTTCGAGATTCAGCTGTCGCTGATGGCCATCGTAGACATGAAATCCAGCCGGCCGAAGTCCCGGCAATTTCGCAGTCAACGCATACAGTTCAACGGCACCGGGAGTCTCAGGAGTAATCCCGGTCCGATCCATTCCGACGTTCACGTCGAGCATCACGCCGATCGCAACACCGGCCGCAGAGGCGGCTGCCGACAACTCTCGCAAAGGACGCTCGTGATCATTCGTGACTGAAAACGCACACGTCGGAAATTTTTCCGCCAGCGCGACGATGCGGGCAATATTTGGCCCAACAGGATTGTAGGCAAACAACACATCTGTGGCTCCGGCATTGGCCAGCATTTCACATTCAGCGATCGTGGCGGCCTTATGCTTCGTTACTCCTCGCTGGATCCACAGACGAATCACCTGCTCCATCTTGTGAGTCTTGCAGTGAGGTCTTAGCCGCGATGGAGACTTTGCCATAGCCAGCATGCCATCCATATTGGACAGCAATCGCTCCTTAAAGATCACCATCGACGGGCTGCGGAGTTCCGACAATTCTGATGATGAGATCACTGGCAACGTAAAGGTCATCGTCGATTTCCTGCTGGCAAAGAGGCGGGCTATTTGTGATATCGTGCGGAGGTGGGATGGGCATTCCTTTGCCTGACCTGGATCTGACAGATGTCTCACCAGGGGCTGGAATGAAAAAGGGCTGCGATCTGATACCAGATCGCAGCCCCGAAATGTCTTAGTTTGCTGAGCCAGCGTCAATCAACCAACGAAGGTCTTTCGCTTGAGAGCGGCCAGACGCGATTTGGTGCGGGAAGCCGCATTCTTGTGAATCAGCTTCTTGGAAGCAGCCTGATCCAGTGCCTTTACAACAAGGCCGAATTCCTTGTCAGCCGCTTCCTGGGTTGGCTTCTCAGCCAGAAAAGTACGGAACTTCTTGATGCGAGTTCGCAGAGCACCACGCTGATGGCGATTTCGCTCACGGCGAACAAGAGACTGACGAAGTGACTTTTCTGCAGACGCTGAATTAGGCATGGCGTAAACTAGGTCAAAAACGTGTCAAAAGGCGGAAAAAACGCTCAAACGCAGGGCGAGCGCCGTCGCTCAAAGTGAATCGAGCGGGGCAGGATAATCGTGATCCCGAGAAATTTCCAGCCTGATCGGCCAAATGTCGCATTCTCTCCAGCAAAACAGACTCAAAGCCCGCAGAAACTGCGGATTCCGGGTCCCGGGAGATCATGATTGAGGCTTAAACTCGAACAGCGAGTAGCCGAAATGGACAAACAGGACAAACAGAGTCGCCCACAGAATTGTTCGCGTCACCCCATGACTGATTTCTGAGCCAGAGAGTTTTGGCGTTACGGCACACCGCCAGGAAATGATCGCTATCCCAAGTCCACACGTCAAGAGCTTGGCGATAAGCCAGGAGGAGCCCTTGTAAAGGAATCCCGTCGGCAGGATCAGCTCGCGATGGAAATGAGAGTCCCAGAAGCCAATTCCAAGTTCCGCATGGGTCATCAAGAACGCAAAGGAAGCGGCCACGGCAGCCACCGCGTAGCTGAGAAACGCCAGAAACGGTGTTCCGATCAGAAACGCGTACAGCACAGGAGTCCGAAGTAACCGATTGGGGTCAATTCCGATGGTCTTCATCGCATCCAGCTGATTTCCATAGACCTTGCTTCCTACATCCGAAGCCACAGCCGCCCCGGACCTGGCGGCAATCAAAATGGTCGCAAGAATCGGGACCAAAAAGCGGTATAGAGAAAAACCGGTTGCGTGCAACAGATTCTCGGTCAGCAAGGGTTCCGTAAACTGACGAAACGGCAAATAGCGAAACACAAAATCCTGAGCGACAAATCCCAGGATCATGCCAGCGACGGCCACATAAACACATGCCGACGGACCAGCGACCAGCTTCAAATAGTAGACCGTATATCGCAGGCCCCACTTACGGCTTCGCCATAGCGGCAGCAATGACCAGGGCAAGGTAACGACCGATTCCACAAACTGACCAGACTCTTCCATCGCGGTCCGAACAACGCTGCCCGCCTGCGAGGCCAATGAAATCTTCGCAAGGTCATTCGTCATTACAGGCGGTGGCCCAAGAACTTCAGGCAGCTTGCCCCATTCTTCTCGAGGAAGCTCAACCAGTTTCTTCTGAGTGTGATCCAGCAGAATAATCCGATCCGCGATTCGACTGAGCGTCTCGTAGTCATGCGTAATCAGGATTGATGTTCGCCGATGACTCCGCTGAGTTTCGCGGATAAACTCCGCAACCTGCAATGCAGTCTTGTGATCAAGTCCCGAGGTCGGCTCATCGTAGAAAACGACATCCGCCTCCGAAGCAATCGCGCGAGCAATCGCCAGACGTTGCTGCTGTCCTCCGCTAAGAACACTGGTCGGCCGATCGGTCGGTACGCGCAGCTCAGCCAAAAGCCCTGCAGCTCTGCCAGTTGACATCTGATTTTGATCTCTGGTGTGATCCAGAGCGATCTGCACGTTCTGCAACGGACTCAATTCATCCAGCAGAGCAAAGTCCTGAAAGACGACTGCGACCGGATGAGTACTGTCAGATTCCGGTCGATGCGTTCCTTTCGCACTGACAAAGTCGATCTTTCCGGTGTAACGAATACCAGCATGAGTTGGCTCGATAAGTCCCGCGAGGATCCTCAACAACACAGACTTACCGACGCCGCTCCAGCCCAGCAACAGAATAAGTTCGCCAGCAGGAAATGTGATTGATGCGTCTTCCAGCAATACTTTCGTTCCCGCCGTCACCGTCAGTTGACGTAGATCAACACGCGTTCCCGAGCCATCCTGATTCGGAATCTCAGCAGGCGGAGATTCGGGCAGTGAAACATTGTCGGACAAAGGATAAGTCCCGAAGATCGCTCGAAGAAGAACGAGGCACCTCACGTGAGTGAAGGTTTCAGAGAAGTGCCTCGCGAATAACAACGAAGACTGCCAGTTGTTTCGTTACTTTGCGGCAGGTCTTAGATACTTGTCATTCAGTTTGTCGCACGACCAGAGCAATCCTCGCGTCACCAGGTCAAGATATCGGTCATCTTCGACCGTGGCGTTGTTGTGTCCCAGAGTCGTCGCAAAGACGCGAGTCTTCATCCGGTAGTTATTCGTCCAGACAACGGTGGCATCTTCGGAGCCCTCCTGTTGCCCCACAGCTAATGCACTGGCAGTTTCCAGCAGCTTGCCTTCGCTGTTGTTGTAAAGTTCCTCGTTAACGGTGGTCCAGTCAGTAAGCCCGGTCCGAATCGGATGTGAGGGGTCACTGAAGTTCACATTGATCGGAGTTTGGCGCCCGTGGCCGGTCGTCTGCAATCCCGTAAATTCAAACCAAGGCGTCACAGCTTTGGGATAGCCTTCGCTGCGATAACTGTGCATGCCACAATGCAGCAGCACGGCTGGCAGTCCCTGTCGATGTGGCTCCAGAATTCTGTCGATGATGGCCAGATCTTTGACATCGGACGAGCATTCATCGTGAATGACCACGTCGAATCCATCGGCCCAGTCGGCCTTTTCGTAAACAGGATTCATATGGCCTGTGGACGTATCCTTGTCCAGCGCAATAAAGAATTCGACATGGGCTCGTTCGGCAATGCCCTTCGCCAGAAAATCTTTCTGGGCGTTGTAATCGTGGCAACAACCGCCCAGAACGAGCAATGCGCGGATCGGCTTAATGTCGTCCGCGACAGTCACGCCAGGGCTGAAAACGAAGAGGCAAAGCAAAACGAGACGAACTCTGAACGACTGAGATGGTGTGGGGGGCATCGCACGAACTCCTGAAAACGTGAAACAATTCGAGTCCCACATTCTGAGCGACGCAACGACGAATGCAAAGCGGACGTGAACTATCCTGCGCAGGAATTCCGTGACGCTTCAACTCCGTTTTGATCCAAGAGGCCCAAACAAAACCGGGACAGGCACCTTTGGCGGTCGCTTGCCTCAGTGATTCCTTGCTCTCGGCTGAAGCCAGTCCCGGTTTTTTCAGGCGTTCCAGGTTCCTGACTTCTTTCACCCAATCTCGACCAAATCCACTGTTCCTCGTGCCACTCGTGAAAACAGTTCTTCGCTACTCTGAATGTCCGCCCGAATAACTGACGATTCATCAGAACATTTCGGAGACCTCATTCGAGGAGGCTCACTACTAAGGCCACATAACGCCGTAATGCCAATACCAGTCTTCATAATTCACTACTGGAATTACGGGAGTGGGCGGCGGCAAATACAGGAATGGGTTCAGTGTTGCAGAAGCGAGAATTGTTGGAGGTGGTGTCAGTGTTGGCGGTGCATATGTCATCTGATCATCGATAGTTGGAAATACCGGCACAGTCGCCAATGGATTTGTGCCAATTGGCCCAACGGGATCCGAAATCACTGATCCAAGCAACCTCACCGAGACTGCAGAGATAGGAGTCGCATTATTTGAAACCGCGTTGATCCGCACAAAATACTTCCCCGGAGTCAGCAGCACATTGTTGGAAGTCTTTGTTTCATTTCGGAATGAAACAATGCGATGAACCTCACGCCCTGTCACATCAAAAATCGTCACCTGAGTGGCGATCAGTTGGCTGGCATTTGAACGAGTCGACTGCAATGCAAAGTTAAACAATGTGGTACGGCGAAGTGTTAACTCTTTCAGAACTGTCGGCGATGACGCGCTCAGCGTGCCCTGAACCATGTTGACTTGCTGTTCAGCAGCACCTGAGAATCTTACCTTCAGAGTGTAGTTGCCGATACGATAACGTGTCTGTCCGCTTGCGGCAGCCACACGAGCATACCAGATTTTATTCGGGGCCAGATTCGAAATCTGGTACGTGATCGTTCCGTTGGAATTGCGTAGCACCATCGCAGGAACTGGCTGAAGTTTATCGTTGTAGACAATCAGCGACGGCTGCAGCTTTCCGATCTCTACCGCATCAACCGTGACAAGCATGACGTTACCAGCCGGAACAACTGAGGGACTCTTCCATCCATAAAAATCAATATCTCCTGAATCCGAGATCGTCCCGTTTGTTTCGTAATGACGACTATCAATGTACCCGGGAGTCGTCTTAAGAATAGTTGCAGTTAATGTAGTTTCGTTGGTTCGCAGATCGTTCACAAACTGCCCGGCAATTCCTGTGCTCAGCAATACCGCAAGATCGCTCTGACGCACCGTCTCCAGCTTCTTCATCACCACTTCAGTAATTCGAGCTGCGCTGACGGTATTGATGCTGTTGAATTTCGAAACAATCGCATAGCCGCCGACACTGTAGCTCCCCGTTGGTTGTGCAGAGGAGACTTTTACGTATACGAACCGATCCAGCGTCGGCAGCGTCAGTGTCAAATCCTGGCCCGGCGTTGTTGCTGCGGCAGAAGAAATCAAAACCCCTGAACGATCAAAGATCTCCAGCTTTGGCTGCAGAAGACTCACTCCGGCGGTTCGCAATGAGATCGAAACAGATCCCGAATAAAAATCCACTTTGTCCAGCGTGTAATAATCAACATCTGTGGCCGTTGAAATATCACCATAGTTGATCAGCGGTACGAGGCCGCCATAACTGCCTTCTCGCAGTCTTGTGGCATCTTTTTGCTGATTATTCGCTTTCACCAACTCATTCAGATCCATTCGAGTACCGTGCAGAGATCTCAGTGCGGCGATATCCGCAGCTGTCGGCTGAGCAACTGTGAGAGGATTATTGCGTGGATACATAGGAGAAACGGGGTCCGTGCTGTGCTCAAGCCCCAGCACATGACCAATCTCCTGCATGGCCACCGCCTTAAACTGCGCAAGGCTCGCCGGCTTGAACTGACTGTTGAAAATAATCTCCCCGGCCCACGTACCGGCGGCAGCACCTGTATAAGGAACAGAAACCGCATAGACTTCCCGAGACATGTTAATCGCCCCGATGCGGATATCGCCGAACCGAGTATCGCCCTGTGTTTCCCCGGGAACACCAAAATCCTGGCCACCATCACTCACGATTCCAACATTCAGATTCGCGTTGCGAGTCCAGGTCTGAAAAACTTCCTGTATCCATCCACGCAACTGAGATGGCGTTCCCAGCGAAGAAAATGTCTGGTTAAAGTTACTCCTCTGCGCAGCGATCTTTGTTCCGTCCGGCGCAATGCTGGCGGTGAGATCTTCCGCGTTGTCCCAGCCTACTCCCGTCAGCAGCTGTCTGCTTTCCAATGATTCAGCGACAACGAGGCTCGCCACATCGATTGTGGACTTCCCGAACTTTCTTCGATCACTGCCAGCAGGAGCCATGGATCGAAAAGCCAGGGAAATTTGTCGAACAAGATTGTGGACGGAACTGAAAATGAATGCCTCTTCAGAAACGCAAATTGAGCCAATCTCAAACTGTACTCAAACTAACATCACAGCTTGAATACAAAGTTGGACATACTCATCCGCCAAAATAACTTTGCCGTACGCTTATCCAAATACCAAAGCCACACGTTAAGCCTGCAGGTCCCCTGCAGCCGGCTTCGAGAATATTATCCGGGGTCAGATTGCCAGTACCTCCTGTTTTCCGGCCACATCTCCCCAGTTTTCCCTGGAACACCATTATCACTGACTGTGAAGCGCATGGGAACCCCTTCCACAATCGGGTTATCCCTGTGGGAAGCGAAAGCCGACACCGAAATCCGACACGAAAAAGAAGATTTTTCGCGACGACCTCAATATCCAACGATCAGGGAACCGGACGAACGAGCGTACGCGCGGCCTGAAGGACTTCTGAATACTGTGGCAATGGCCTGATCGCAGCCAAATCAGGATCCGAAGCAGCTACCGCTAACAGAGTCGCATCCTCCCTGAGACTCTCTGCAAGAGACTTCAAGGCATCGACCCGGTCAGACTCTGATTGCGTCGACGTTAAGGAGTAGACGCAGGCGACCATGTAAATCAACAAAGGGTCGCTGGACAACTTTCGAGCCTCCACAGCATCCTGGATCGCCTCAGCACGTCGCCCCGCGCGGGCGTGCAGAACAGCACGTCCAGCCCAGAGATAGGCATCTTCAGAATGATGAGTCAATGCCTCACTGATCACTCGCGCTGACTCATCGGGCTGCTTCAGGTACTCCGACAGCACCATCGAAAGATTCCGATAGCCATCATGCGATGTCGGATTAAGTTTCATCGCTTCAAGAAAGTCAGCCTGAGCCATTTCAGGTTGATTTGGCAGACGAGCCAAACCACGAGCAACCCAGCTGCGATCGTCCTTCGGTGTACGACTTAAACCCTCCTCAAGATCCTTCTCAGCGGCTTCCTGATTTCCCAGTTGTTGATGTACAGCGGACCGCAGGAACCAGATTCGCGTTTCACTAAACTCATGTTGAATGGCAACATTCAGATCCTCCAGAGCTTCAGGAATTCTTCCAGCAGCCTGGCAGGCCATCGCTCGAGCCACACGAGCCTGATCAAGATTGGGATCAATCTCCAGAACCCGACTGAAGTCACTAATGGCCTCCGAATGCTTCTTGCGAAGAAATCGACCGGCTCCGCGCTGATACCACGTCTGGGCGATGTTTGGTTCAAGAGCAATCGCTGCCGTCAACAATGATTCCGCGGCCTCGTGATCTCCCTGGAGCCGTTCCATGATCCCACGCAGAAACAAGATCGGAAAACGATCTGGATAACGATCACTTAAGACCTGCAGCAGTCCCATGGCTTCCGCAAATCGATGATCGAAGACCAGCTGTGTTGCCTTTAAATAGTCATCGACGCTGTCACTCTTACTCAAACCGGAATCGTCAGAATTTTGAGTTGCGGACTGCTGCGTAACACTTTCTGATGCATCCTCATTGCTTTGAAGTTTCTTCAAAAAGAGCGTCAGTTCCTGAATTTCGCGACTCAGCCGAAGAACCTCGTCGCCGGAAATGGCCATGGAAAACCGGGCCATCGCAACTTCTGATTCGCCCGGACTGTTTACACCGAACGGGGTAAGTGCAGACTTCAGGTTTTGCACGGCGAGATCACGAGAGCCGTCGCCGATGGCCGCTGAATACGCCACTGCGTGAAGCTGCGGAACCTGCCGAGTGAACTCACCGTACTGCTGCCTCAGTGAAACAATCTGCAGTTGATGCTGCCCCTGCCACCAAAGAGTTCCCATGCCCAACAACGCCGCAATGCTCAGCACAACAACACCGGACACTGACGCGATTCGCGGATGTCGGCGGCCCCACTTGCGCAGTCGTTCGCCCAAAGATCTGTTGGCCGCATATCGAAATGGCAGATGATGCAAATGCCTGTCCAGATCGTCAGATAATTCCTGAGCTGTCTGATAGCGGTGTGCAGGATCCGGTGCCAGACATTTTTGAATGACCGACTCGGCATCGACAGACAGCCGCGGCACGATCCGACGTGGAACAATTGAGGCGGCCCATCTTTCCGCAATCATTGCCTTTCGATCGCCCTCATTCTTCGAGAAAGGCAGACGACCGGTCAGCAATTCAAACAGAATAACGCCCAGTGAATACACATCGGACGCCACGTTGACGCTGCGAAATGAATCGATGGAAGCGATCTGTTCAGGGCTCATGTACGGCAATGTGCCGCCAGCGATTTCATCCGTTGCCAGCGAGTCTTCGGCTTCCGCTGCAAGGTTGAAGTCCAGGATCATCGGCTGGCCATCTTCCGTCAGCAAAACGTTGGCCGGCTTCAGATCACGATGGAGTATCCCTTTGACATGAGCATGCTGCAGACCTTCTGCCAGTTGCCGAACAATCCACAATGCGGACTGCTCGAGATTCAGCCCCGCCAACGGAGATCGAGAAGCACTCATCAAAGTTCCCGACTCACTGCCGGCCGGATCTTGACGCTCCGCCTTCGCTTTCCCGGGCAATGAGGTCATGGCCAGCAGTGTCTTCGAATCACATGCCGTGACCGTGCTCAGCAATGAGCCGCCATCTTTGGGTTGAGTCGAAGACCTCAATGTTTCAATGACGTCTTTCAGAGTCGCCGAGCCAAACCACGGCATGCACAACACGGAATGCTGCTGATATTCATGCACAGAGTAGATTGGAACAATATTCGTATGCTGCAGCCGCGCCAGACGCTCCGCTTCTCGAAGGCGCACCGAAGAAATCTTCAGCACAACAAGACGTCCCGAAAGTGACGTCTGACGTGCCAGATAGACTCGGGAAAACGTACCTCGGCCCAACTCACCGACAATCTGAAAATCCAACAATAACTCACCTGGAGACAAACGGATTCGCACACCAGAATCCAGTTCGGTCTCGGCCGTCTTCTGTGAGTTCGCAGCGGACTTCGGCCACTGACTCGTGTCGACATTGTACTTCCGCGCAAACACTCCTGAGTCGACCGGCTCAGCCGACATCAACCGCAATCGATACTCTTCAAAGGCCAGTGGAGCGAGAAGCTTCGGTGAGACGAAAAGTTCAGGATACTCTGCTCGATAATCTTCGAGAGCGAGCGGAATTCCGTTACGAAAAGAACGATCCATCTCTACACGGATCAGCTCCTGCAACACTCGCAGCCAAGAAGGATCATCCTTCGTCGGAAGAAAGTCACGAATACTGACAGAGCGTCCTGATGCACACGCGTCTTCGTAGGATTCTATAATATCTTCTATACCGCCAAACAGGCTCTCGGCACCGCCAGTCATTCCTGCTCGCTCCCGGATCGGGGTTCTTCCTGAATCTGCTTCAGCAATAACTCTCGAAACTTTTGCAATGTTCGTTCTACTGTTCTATGCGAACGCTTTGTCGCCTGAGCAATCTCATCAACCTGAGCGCCTTCCATTCGCATGGTGACGATCTCCTTTTGACTGTCATTGAGGTTCAGCAGAATCTCGTCAATAACCATTCGCAATGTTGTCGCCGCCATCTGATCAGCAGCCGGAGGATCAACTGATTCCCCAGCACCAACCAGGGCCGTGGTCCGCCCCGCGTTTCGCTTGGCAGCTCGATGAAAGACAGCGGCGTCTCTGATCTTGTGAAGTCCGATAACCAGAAAGAGCTTCCAGATTTCTTCGCCATCCGGAACCTCGTAATGTCCTTCCTGAGCACGCCGAAAGAACGTTCGAAACACGGACTGCACAATATCTTCGGCATCAACTCTTGATTTCAGATCCTGCCCGGTCTGAGCCGTCGCCAACCCATGCAGTCGCTTCGCGTAGCGGAGGTACAGACGGGTCGCTGCGTCCTGCTCCCCCTTACGAAGGCGACGCAGCAACGAACCATCAGACGGCTCAGATGCGGAATTGTCGGTCACTGGAGATCCCCCGGAACAGAGTCATATCACGATATACAACTCTTAGAAGGGTAGCTGCATTTCTGCCGACAACCCGCCTCAAAATCTCAGGAACTTCCCTGAATATCAGGCTTTTGAAGAACTTTTGAAAATTCTTTGGCGGATGTGCTCAGCGGATTTCGCTCCTTATGGCAGAGGACGAGAAGACGCGAAATCTCTCGTCAGGCTGAATTGCCGCAGAATCCCGCGGTGTTTCAATTTTCAAACAATGCTGTTTCCTGAAGTCACCAAATCCGGAGTTCAAAAAATGAGTATTCTTCGTCGTGCCATTGTGATGCTGATCGTTGCCGGTGTTCTTTCCAGCGCTGCTGATGTTTTTGCTAAGGGACCTCGAACCCTTCTGAACGCCACACTGAAACCAACGGCTGCAGGCCCTGCCGTCGCCAAAGGAAAAGCCAAGTTCGACCAGTCTGCCAGCCGAACAAACTTCTCTGTCGAAGCCGAGAACCTTCGCGGTCTTAATGGTCTGACGGCATCATTCTTCGTCAACGGAACTCAAGTCGGCAGCACGGTCATCACTCTCGGCCGAGCGAAGCTTGAACTAACAAATGAGCGAGGCGGCAGGGTTCCAGCTGTCGCAGCAGGCTCCAAGGTCGTGATCAACGTTGGCCTGACAACCATCCTGAGTGGCAGCTTCTGATTCGTTGGCCAACGAAGAACGCCCCTGAGATTCCTCAGGGGCGTTCTGCATTTAACGATCTTCTGTTTTGTTACCGCAGCTTATTTACTGTGGCAAACGCGCTGTCGACACAAACGGAAATGTCCCGGTGCAGGCTCGCATAAACTCAACCAGGTCGATCTTCTCCTGTGGCGTCAACTTGAGCGGTACGATCTTGTCGCTCAGCCATTTATTCTTGTCGCCACCCTTATTGTAGTGTTCGACAACCTCTTCCAGAGTCTGCAAACTTCCATCGTGCATGTAAGGAGCTGACAACGCAACGTTACGAACGGTTGGCGTCTTAAACGCACCCTTGTCTTTTTCGACTTTGGTTTCAGCAAATCGGCCGAGATCCGGCTCCTTCGCAGACATGCCAATTCCGAGGTTATGGTACTGCTCGTCAGCCAGATTGGCTCCGACATGGCACGCCGTGCAACCGACTCGCTTACTGAAGAACAGATCAAATCCTCGGACCGCACTGTCTGACATCGGATTGGTCTGAACCTGAACCTGAAGCTGCTCATACTGAGCATAAGTGTCCGGTGAATCATCCTTCAGCTCTGCCAGGTCTTCTTCCGCCAAAGAGGCAAATCGCTTGTAGGCTTCGTAATAATCATAAGGCGAAGGCCCTGTAACCAGACTTCGCTCGAAAGACGCAATCGCCTTACCGACGCCTTCGATGGTCAACCCTTCGCCGGGGAAGATCTTTTCGAACTGCATCGCGTAGCCTGGGATATCCTTTAAAGCTTTCACACAGGCTTCGTGTGTATATCCCATTTCGATCGGATTCTGAATCGGGCCAACCGCCTGAGCTTCCAACGAGTCAGCTCGCCCGTCCCAGAACTGTGCGCCGCTCAGAATGCGGTTGTAGCTCACCGGTGAATTACGGCCGCCTTTCTGGCCGTTGATGCCTACACCGGTCGCGGTGTGGCGAGAATAACCTTCCTGAGGATGATGGCATGAGGCACAACTGACAGTATTGTCGGCAGACAATCGCGTGTCGAAGTAAAGCTGTCGGCCCAATTCGATCTTGGCACGAGTCAGAGGATTCTTGTCGAGTCCCTTAATCTGCGATTCCCCGAGACTCATGCCGAGAGGCAGGGTCACCTTCAGAGGCTCATGATTGACTGGATTTGCCAGCCACTCTTCAATCTGCTCATTCGTCAGCGTTCCCGTTCCGGGAATACCAGAAGTCAGCGTATCGTCTTCTCCCAACACAACACTTTCTTCAGCCGCCGCCAGAGTGGCCGACAGGGCCACACATAACCCGGACGCCACACAGAGTGATCGCAACAACGTCTTCATCTTCGTTCTCCGTGAATGTTCAAACTAAATACCACTGTCAGCACCAGTTCACACAGCAGTGACGGAAGCCAATCGTGCCGCAGTCTGCCTCAGATCCTCTACCAACACCAACCGGACGGCGAAGAAAATCCCTGACAATCTGCCACATATTGGGGGGACCGAACCTTAACTCGGACCTCTACCTTTCGCGATTGTAGACACTCGGCCCGTTCGTTCCAGGCACTAGGTATCGAGGCGTGCTTTGGGCCCCGATTATCGCATCAGAAAGAATGCCGCCGCTCCGACCACCGACGCCAGCATTATCAAAGTCACGACAATTGTAAGGCGACGACGATGGTCCTGCTCCTGCGTCAGATTAATCAGCCGCAACTGGGTTTTGCCGCCAAAGGACAGTCGACTTCCATGTCTTAATTGGCAGTAGGCTTCCGCCGAGCCATTCACGTAAGTTGGGTGAATGCGGGATTCCTGACGAAGCTGCCAATTCTGGCCATTGAACTCAATCCAGCACTGGGTCACGTCTACTTTCTCGTCCGGCACACGAACGTCAGCCGAATACCCCGAACCCACAAGATTACGACTTTTCACCAGGGGAACGCGTTGTTTACTGCCTTTGAACTCCAGCCGCCAGCCGGATGGGGCAGGGCCCTTAAATGCAACAGGACGAATCGGAGCCGTCGACGAGGGCCTTGGAGATTCCGATCGAACTGAGACCGAATCATTCGATCGGAGTGGCGGAGTTTCGATCTTCCCAAATCCACTGGTCCCATCGGCAAAGTGATGACTATTTGCCTGCAGCCATCCGGTCGAGGACGTAATGGACGATTTCGGGGCGGCCGCCGCTTTTTTCCCCTGACTTTCTGCTCGAGCTTTCGCCTGCTTCGCTCGCAACGTGACCAGTTCGCGAAAATCAAACGTTATCGTCTTGCGATTTGCATATGGTCGCAGAGCCTCCGCAACTTCAGTCATCGACTGAAATCGTTTCGCGGGGTCCTTCTCCATCATGCGTGCGACAATGTCGCCAACCTCGCGAGGGATGTCTTTCTTTAGATCACTCACATGCCGCGCCGACTTGTGTCGGTGAGCATCCAGTTTGGCTTTGTTGGTCTTTTCCGGAAACGGAACATGAGCCGTCAGAGCTACGAACAGCGTCGCCCCGAGACTATAAATGTCCGCGCGATTGTCGACTCTGCTGCTGTCGACAATCTGCTCCGGTGCGATGTAGTCCGGCGTTCCCAGACAGTCGTGACCAAACACCATCGACAACGAAAATTCTTCGTCACCGCCATCCTTCAACAAGGCCAGACCAAAGTCCAGAATTCGGGCGACGCCTGTTTGTTCGATCAGAAAATTGGCCGGCTTGATATCGCGATGAATGATTCCCTGATCATGAGCTGACTGCAGGGCTTCGGCAATCTGCAAAATGATGTCGCAGGCCATGGGCCACTTGATCGCTCCATAAAGAGCCACCAGCTCGTGCAGACTGATACCGCGCACCAGTTCCATGACCAGATAATGCACGGCCCCGGTTGAATCGAGACGATAGGTCTTGATGATATTCGGGTGAGTTAACTTCATCCCGGCCACGGCTTCCAGCTTCAACCGCGCCAACATTCCCGCATCAAGAGAATGCTCAGTGGACATGACCTTCAGAGCCACTTTGCGATCTTGGTCCGGATCTTCGGCGATGAACACACAGCCCATCCCGCCGAAGCCCAGCAGCTCACGAATCCGATATCGGTCGATGACGAGTCCTCGATATCGACCTTCCAAAAGTCGCTCGGCCTGAAATGGCGTCAGCAGCTTCTCTTTGACCAATCGCCGAGCTGTCTCTTCGGCCGATGCATCCTCATCCAACTGGAGCTTGTCCTGAACCTTCCTGACCTGCGCAGCGGTCAGCAGACCGCTCTTTGCGATCAGGTCGAAGAAATCCTGTGCTGCCACTGGCGACTGCATAGTCTGATCTCTTGATCGGCTCTGAGCCTGTCACCTCACGTCAGAAGAACTCCTGCGGAGAGTGATCAAGGTCCGGAGACCAGGTGCGTCCGAAGAAAAAGGGCTTGCAATTTACGGAGAATGCTGAGGGGAACAGGCTAACATCCGCTGTACAGAATTCCAAATCTCAAATTGGCTGGTCGGCTCTGATCAGTCTCGAAAAAAAATCCGGTTCGGGATGAGCGGACTTGGCGGGCATTTCCTCGTCCTGATGGACTTCAGGACGCAACCGGCCCAGTAGGCCCCAAATAGGCAATTAACCGGAAGATTCTGGTGAATTTCGAGCCTGCTGGGATCTCTCAATGCCACGAAAGGGTGTGCCACCCAGCGGGTGCGATGGAAAATCAGGCTGGACCGTGGTAAGTTCTTGAGTCGTTCGACGGTGTCTCAAGACGCCGGTCCGGGAAAATTGTTTTGCCTTGCAAATCCACAGGTTCACCATGTCCGTTCAGGCTATCGCTGGCGTCAGCCCGACTCTTGAATCCCGTATCATGACGGAATTTCCGTCCATTGGTGCTACAGCTCTCGGCAGACTCATCGGGCAGCTTCTGGATTCAGTCCCCGCGAAAATTTGCGGCGTTAAGTTGTCTTATTTGATCTTTGGCCTGCCGCTCGCCCCACTGGGATTACTTTTATTCCTGCTGAATCGCCTTGGATCGCGTTACATCCTGACAAACCGATCTGTTCAGATCTGGTCAACCATGGGCAGCGAACGTACCAGTAGCGTTGACCTGAATGACATCGTGAGTGTCGAACTGGATGAACTGCCAGGGCAGTCATTCTTCCGTGCCGCCGATATCCGACTCAAGGCGGCCAGCGGCCAGACTATTATGGTGCTGTCAGGCGTCGCTGATGCCGGAGCATTCCAGAATGCAATTCGCGGCGCTGTTCAGTCTCGCCGACTGGTTCAGTCCTCACTTGCGACGATGAACGCTCGCAAGTAATCAGTCCTGCTACCACAAATCATGAAGAGCCCGGCACGATGACTCGCCCCGGGCTCTTTTCGTTTGCCGACACTGCAGCGCGCATACAAAGTGTAGTCGCCGGAAGTACGTGTTTTTCACCACAGAGGTCACGGAGAACACAGAGGAATCACAGAAAGCCGACGATCAAAAAAGAGCCAATGTTTGTGAACGCGAAGGGCGCTGAGGAACGCAGGGGGGGGGAAAACAAATTGCGATTCTCTCTGCGATACCCTGCGGACTCTGCGTTCCAATCTGAATTCACTCTGCGATTCAACTCTGTGTAACCCGGTGACCTCTGTGGTCAATCTGCGACTCTTAGCAATCTTACAACACGATGCCTGGTACCGGATACGCTCGAGCGAACTCAGCGATCTCCAGTCGAATTCGTTCCAGTTCCGTAGCGTTATCGTGCCCTTTCAACGCCGCAAGAATCCAGGCACCAACTCGCTTCATTTCGTCAGTCTTCATACCGCGAGTCGTCAGTGCGGCTGTTCCGATTCGAACACCGCTCGGATCCATCGGCTTACGCTGGTCGTAAGGAATCATGTTCTTGTTGACGGTGATGCCCGATTTTTCCAAAGCATGCTCACCGATCTTTCCGGACAGCCCAATCGTCGTGACATCACACATCATCAGATGATTGTCTGTTCCTCCGGAAACCAGTCGCAGACCGCCTGACATCAGCGTTTCAGCCAACGTTCTGGCGTTGTCTACGATCTGCTGACCGTAGGCCTTGAACTCAGGTCGCAGGGCTTCTCCGAAGCAGACAGCCTTCGCCGCAACGATGTGCATCAAAGGGCCACCCTGAATTCCAGGGAACACACTGCGATCCACATTCGCTGCATGTTCTTTGCGGCAAAGAATGAAACCGGAACGAGGTCCTCGCAGAGTTTTGTGAGAAGTTGATGTCACAAAGTCCGCGTGAGGAACCGGGCTGTTATGAATCCCGGCCGCCACCAATCCTGAATAGTGAGCCATATCAACCATCAGCATCGCGCCAACGGACTTAGCGATTTCCGCGAACTTGCCATGATCGATCTCGCGAGGATACGCGCTGGCCCCGGCGACGATCATCCGCGGCTTATGCTCTTTGGCCAGAGCAGCCACCTGATCAAAGTCAATTCGGTGATCGCTTTGACGAACGCCATAATGGAAGACTTTGTACAGTTTGCCGCTGAAGTTCAGATGCATCCCGTGAGTCAAATGCCCGCCATGAGCCAGATCCATTGCCAGGATCGTGTCACCGGCATTCAGCACACTCATGTAGACCGCCATGTTGGCCTGAGAACCCGCATGAGGCTGAACGTTTACGTGCTCCGCGCCGAAAAGTTCGGCGGCTCGCTCACGAGCAATGTTCTCGATCACGTCGACGTTTTCACAGCCGCCGTAATAACGCTTGCCAGGATAACCTTCTGCATATTTGTTGGTCAGGACCGTACCAGCCGCTTCCATGACGGCCGCACTGGTGTAATTTTCAGACGCGATCAGTTCGAGACCTTCGACCTGACGGCGACGTTCGTTGACAATGGCATTCCAGATTGATGGATCGGACGACTGCAGAGAGGACATTCCCGGGACCTTCGACAATAGCTTGGTGGATTGAACGACAGGAGATGAGATCTGAATTCCGGCGGCATTCAAGCGACAACCGCAGATACGCCTGAAAAATCACGCGATTTCAGCCAATGTGCAAGATCTTTTCAGGACTTTACTCTCTTATAGCAGTAGATCGCCCGATTGCTACCCTTCGTCTTTTTTCGACGGTATCTTCGAGCAAAACGGGGGAGAGTTTCCAAAGTTCGAAACTTCCTCAGTCTTCTGAATTCCTTGATCGATACGAAAGCTGGCCGGTGATAGACCGGAAACCAAAAGTGTCTTCTGAACCGCCCAACGCCGAATTCAATTCGTGTGAAGAAAACGGTCACGTCAATGAACAAGCGGCCGATGCATCGGCTGTCGCTGAATCTGCTCTCACGCTTCCCAAGGCCGTCAGTTCTCTGCCGCTGTCTGGTGAAACCGTTGCGTTGACGGGGACTTTGGCCTCCATGACTCATCGTGACGCCATTAGCATGGTCGAACAATACGGTGGTCGAGCAACCCATTCGGTCAGCGGCTCCACAACGATGCTGGTGATCGGCGAAGAAGGCTGGCCTCTGGAAGATGACGGCGGTGCTTCCCAGAAGCTGCAGCAGGTCATGCAGATGATTGCCGATGGCCTGGAAGTGCGGATCCTTGCTGAATCCGACTGGTTGCAGTTGCTCGGTCTGGATGACCATCGCGAAGAAATCCGCCGCGCACATACTCCGGCGATGCTCAGCCGTTTGCTGGATATTCCCGTTCGTATGATTCGCCGCTGGGCTCGACTGGGTTTGATCAAACCAGTTCGGCGAATCGGCAGGTTGCCATACTTCGATTATCGCGAAGTCGCCAGCGCGCGCCGTTTGGCTTCTCTGTTGGAACAAGGTGTCTCAGCGCAGACGCTCGAGAAAAGCCTTGCGGAACTCAGCCTGACAATTGCCGGCACCGATCGCTCACTTGCTCAGCTCAACCTTCTTGTGCAGGATGAGAAAGTTCTGATGCGAGATGATCGAGGTGTACTGAATCCTCGCACCGGTCAACGGCTCCTGGACTTCGATGCGGCCGAAACGTCGCTTGAAGTATTTCAACCAGGATTATCAGACTCAACAGAATCCGACGCGGAAGATGATGACCAACTGGAAGATGATGAACCAGTGTCATTGCCGTTCTCATCCGGACAAATGCGCGAAGAACGGCAGATGTCTGATTGGAATGCAGAAGAGTGGTTCCATGAAGGCTGTCGACTGACCGAAGAAGCCGAGTTTGAATCTGCGATTAACTCTTTTCGTAATGGACTGAGCCTGCTGGCTTCAGAGATGTCTTCGATCCGATCCGGAATGTCGTCTCCTGATGATGAGCAAACGACGCTGTTCCCTGATCCGGCCGATCTGAATTTTCATCTGGCCGATGCGTTGTATCGAGCCGGTCGAATCGATGCGGCCATCGAACGCTACTACTGCGCTATTGAAGTGGCTCCGGACTTTATCGAAGCGTGGACTCAGTTGGGTTGCCTGCAATCTGAACAGGGCCAATTGGAACTGGCCGAAACATCGCTGATCACTGCGATTTCAATCCACCCGGCTAACCCCGACGCACTTCTGCACTATGCTCAACTGCTGGAACAAACTGACCGCGCAGATGAAGCGGTGAGTTACTGGAAACAGTATCTTCAATACGACTCGCGCGGCCCCTGGGCCGACCACGCCCGCAACCGCATCGCCGAATCCGAAAAAACAGACAGTGTGATGCTGTAATTCGAGCAGATTCGACTTCAGACGAAGTCATCTGCAAAACAGAATCCGTCGATGGAGCGACGGGACCTTCTCACCAGGCAGACTTGCGACTGACGAATAGTGGAGATAACATCAAGACAGGAACGCGCCGACGATCCTTGGTTGCCTGTTCGATGCTGGATAAGAAATCATCACACCATGCCGTCGGTTCGGCAACGGAGCCAAATGTTATGCAGAAACATGCGATGGCATTGGGGTATTTCTTTCTCTCCGTATTCTGTATTTTCACGTCATCGCAAGGGTATCTACAGCTTCGCATGCCACTTCTTATTATATCACTGCTCGCCGCTTTGATGGGAATCGGATTCCTGATGAGTGCATGGGCAGTCCAGTTCCAGACAGCGTGGAGTTGGTGGCTGCAATTGGTTCGTATGGGGCAACAGGCACCCATCAATGGCCATCAACAGTCGGCTGAAGGACTGTCAGGGAACTGAAAACGGCTCGGCGTCCGAAATGTCAATCGACGGCCTGACAATGAACGATTTGAACACAGATTCCCGGCATGGCCGCAGACAGATAGCATTGCACGCATCTCGATTGAGAAAGATCGGCCTACGTTAGTCCAGCGGCTTCAGCGATCCACGAGGATTGAGGATGACTTCCCAGCGGACTGGTTCGCCGGGCGGATCTGTCGGTGTCAGGTTGAGATGTTGGACGTTGGCGGGATAGGAAATGCTGAGTCCGCCATCGCTTTGCGGCTGCAGCACCGCACCTTTGGGATAGGCATCATTAATGTGGCCTCGGTATTCAGTGGGATCGAGGCCAGAGAAATCGAAGCGACCGGTGGCATCTGTTTTGGCGTTCGCCCATCCCTGATACTCTCTCTCAGAAGAGTACTGCTGAGGCATCAGGCGAATTTCGGCGTTGGGCACCGGCTTGTTGGTCGCGACGTCGATGAGATACCCGCTGGCGGTGAGTCCCCGCGACAGTACGATCTCAACGGGCTGTCGAGTTTCCGCGAGCGAAATCGTCTGCGACTTGCCTCGGTAGGGTCCGGGCTCAATCGTCGCCGTTAGTTTCAGCTCAATGCCTTCAAGCGGATGATCGATTGAGAGGCCTTGAAAAGTGCAGATGCCGTTGGAGTCTGTGCCGGCAGTTGTACTGAACCCGTGGCTGCCAAATTCTCGCCTGGGCTTGCGACTGAAGATGCCGCCGGATTGCTGTGTAAACCCAAAGTCGAACGATATTCCTACCTCTTTATTAGCCACCGGCTTTCCGACTTCATCGATCACGCGGAGCTTAAGATCACGGCCGGACGGCAGGACAACATCCATCTTCACGATCGGGTTGCTTTCATCGATCGTAAATTCCTCGCTGACCGTCCATACATAGGCCTCATCGGTCTTCTCACGAACCAGAAGACGGTAGCGGCCGCCAAAGGGCACGGACTTCATGAACTGGAAACTACCCTGCGAATAGGGCGAGTTCACGCGGCTCGTATCTTTTTCGCTTGCCGGTAATTCCATCGCCAGAACAGTAGTAAATGCCTGGTCGGCCGGGCTTCCGTCTGCCCGAGTGATCGATCCGTAGACTCCACCAACCGCCGTTACGGGAGCTTCGATAACCTGGGGTGTCGCTCCAGGCAGAATCGCGATCTGGCTTTGATCGTCAATTCGGTATCCAGCCAAACTTTCCTGCCGGAAATTCAGGAAAGCCCCCACGGGAACTTTCAATCGAACTTCGTTGGAGGTGATCGGCATGTTGTAGTCAGCTTGCTGATCCCGACGAACTGTCGGATGGCTCCAGTTAACGAACAGTGTGCCCTGAGCCGGTGCCTCAGGATCTGTTCCGGTCAGGCGAATCACGACATCGCGAACGGGCGTGCTGGATTCGGGCTCGACTGGCTGAAGAGGAATCTCCAGTTCCGTCATTGATTCCTTAATCTGCAGTTCCTTCTTTTCGTTCGGAAGACTCAGTGTCAGTCGTTCGCCCTGCGTCAGACGATTGATTTCGAAGTGACCCGAAGGATCAACATGGATCCAGTAGCTGTCGGTGAGATCCCGCGACGACAATCCGATCCTCGACCAGACGGAAACCTGAAATCCGGGTTTTGCAACATCCGTCGACTTTTGAAGTTGCTGCAGATCACCGGTGAAACGTCCTGAAATCTTCTTTTCGGGGCTCAGAGAAATCGCGTGTTCCTGATCACCTGCTTTCGCATCGAGAACGCCAACCCCATAGTTTTCCGCGACGACCGCAAAGGTGTAGACGGCGTTGTCTTCAAGCTGATCAAGCACCGCCAGTCCGTGGCTGTCCGTGGCCGCGAAATCGTACCAGGCACTGGACGTTTCCCAACGACGGCTGAATCCGAAGCTCATTCCCTCTTTGTCCGACTGGCGGACGATGACTCGAAGCTTTGCATTGGCAATCGGCCGATCGCTTTGCTTGTCGACAACTTGGACGGACACTGGGCGTGCGGGTTTGAGTATAAGCTTGAAGGGCTCTGTGGAACTCGTTGACACCGCTTGCTCCAGCGATTCTTTCAACCGTAGTCGCTGGTATCCTTTCGCCATGACTTCGATGGAATAGGTTACATTCGCGATATGAGAAAGTTGAAGTCGACCGGCCTCGTCTGTCCGGGCTTCCTGCGGGCCTCCTCCTGACCACCCGCCGTCAAACCCGAACACTGAGCTGTACTTCACATCGGCCTGCGAGACTGGTTGTCCCTGTTCGTTTGTGACCACAGTGTCGACGGTCGAACCTTTGCTCAGGATCAGCTCGATGGTTTTCTCTTTGTTTTCCGGCATCAGCGTAACGACCGGCGAACTGACGGCGGCAAAGTCTGGATGCGAAGCTCCAATCAGTAGTTGACACGGAGGAAAGTGGTGAGTCTTCTTGTACTCCTGGTCTTCTGCATCTGGACCGTCGAGGGCACCTCCGCTGGTGTTGTTTCCAGCACGTGACTTATAGTGCAGAGTCAGCTTTGGCGTGATCTTGCTCCCATCATCCGCCTTAACGATCACATGCACGGCGATCATGCCCGCGTTGGGATCATCAGATGCACTTGAACCATCCGCTGAGGATACTCTTGCCGGAACGAAGTTTCCGTTCCGCTCAGCTTCAAGCTGGACTAGCTTTTCGACTCGTTCCTTTAGCGACATCCAGTTGGCGGCCGTTTGTACGGCGATGTCGGTACCGCGTTGAAGCACAAACAGCGTTCCCGCCAGGGACACCATGACCACCGAAACACTGAGCCACGAGATCTTCGACTGCGGCGCACGGTCGGGCTGGACGAGGCGAAGAACTCGATCGGATAATTCACCTTCGCTGGATGGTTCCGCAAAGGCCAAGGCCGAAGAGATCATCGGCCGATGAATCGACGCTGCTACGTCAACAAGCGTCTTCGCCACGGACATCGGCTGCCCACAGATGCGAGCGGCCACGGCATCGCAGCAGGCTTCACGTTCGGCTCGAATGATGCGATTCAGCCACCAGACGAACGGATTGAAAAACAGCAGCGACTCGACAACCATCTGAATCAGACTGACAAGCGGATCCCAGCGACGAATATGAGCCAGCTCATGAGCGATCATGATTCGCCATTGGTCGGCTGGCACTCCGGTCAGCATCGACACGGGGACCATCATCACTGGCCAGACGACCCCAACCACGGCAGGCGTGTCGATGCGATCGCTCAGCACGATTCGGATCATGCGTCGCAGCTTGAGTCGGCCACTGAGTTCTTTCACGATCTCAGTGAGTTCCTGCAGAACGGATTCAGCCATCACCGCAGATTCGACCAGCCAGTGGCGAGCGATCACGAACCCGGCGAGACCTCGCAGCAACATCACGACAGCGCCGCACAGCCAGATCACTGAGAGCCATCGAGCGACGATCGGGCCGCTGCGGTTGATCGATGATGCTGCGTCGGCGAGTTCCCCAACTTCCGCGTGCGGCTCTGCTGGCGAAGACGGCTGCGATGTCGAAGGTGAGTCGGAAAAGCGAACGGCCTGCTCCATGGGGCGACTGTTTTGTATCGCAGAGCTGTTGGATTCTGTCGAATCCAGCCTCAACACGGACCACGTAACCAATGCGGCAGCGACGATACCTGCCAATCCGCCCAACGCGATGGCATACCGACGCTCCGCATGTTTCGCGGGCAGCGAGCGCAGAAGAAGCCAGACAATTCCGCTAATCAGCGCGGCTTGCCACAGGGAGTGACCGAGCGCTCGAATCAGCGTTTCGCTGAGCTGTGTGATGGTGTCTGGCATGATTGTGGTCCGAAAAATGCGATTCAGGCAAGCGGCTGGGCGTCAGCCCTCCGAGCAATAGATTTTGCTACGGTTATTGAGATTTGAAAAACGGAACGTCTCAATAAGATGGCGTGAAAGGACTACCGACGAATTACTGCGGATACTCGGAGGGCTGACGCCCTGCCGCTCGCCAAGGTGGATTACTTCGCGCGGTTTTCGAGATCGTCCAGCAGTTTGCGCATGGCATCGATTTCGCTGCGGTCGACTTTGTCGGAGTTCAATAGATGCTGCATCGCTGTCTTTGTGCTGCCGCCGAAGATCTTGCGGACCAACCCCTGCAACAACGGCACAGCCACCTGTTCTCGAGTGACCATGGGCTTGAAGATGTGAGCCAGCCCGTCACGTTCGTCGGCGACGCTCAGCAGTTCCTTCCTCTGCATGACCTGCATGACAGAGAGCACGGAGGTGTAAGCTCGCTCTTTTCCATCTGAGAGCCATTCCATCACCTGCCGAACCGTCGCCGGACCGTGTTCCCACAGAACTCCCAATATCTGAAGTTCGAACTCCGCCGGTTCAACAAACCGGGCTTTCTTTTTCCCCATCGTGACTCTCCTGAAAAAGACGTACTGCGCAAACAGTATCTACTGCTAGAACAGTAGATGTCAACAGGGAATGGCGGAGAATCTTTCGCGCAGGCCGATCTGTCTCAGATCCCGGTCTCTGCTTCACACAGAAAAGTCGGGCGGTTCCGCGAACAAGCGCGCAGATGAAACACCCAGCGTCATGCACGCGAAGGGCAGGGCCAGAGAAAGGAATCCGCGAAGATCAGAGGCCCGAATTTCGGTCATGGGACCACTTTCCTCCGCGTGAATGCGGCGAGTATCTGTTCCTGCGATGAAACCAGAGGTATGATGAACCTTCCACTGATCTTCCGCCAGTGTCCCTTGCGCTGACGGCACTTTCCTGCCTCAAGGAGTTTCTGCGATGCGGTCCTGCCTGCCAGCAGCCTGTCTTCTTCTGATCTGCCTGACGAGTATTGCAACGGGCGACGAGTTAAAATCGCCTCCGACTCCGGGCACTCCACAACAGAGAAGCGTTCCGCCCGATCATCCGGAACGCGCGAAGAAGGGACTTGCACTTTTCAAGGCATCGGTCAGAGCTACGTTGACTAAACATTGTCTGGATTGTCACGGAGGCAAATCCACAAAGGGTGATTTCGATCTCTCCTCACGAGAAGTCCTGCTGGCCAGTGGGTTCGTAACGGACTCGGCGGATTACAGTCATCTGGTCGCCTTGATTACTCACGCGGCCGAACCACACATGCCATTCAAGGCTCCTAAACTCTCCGACGCAGAGATCGAGCAGATTCGCCAGTGGATCAATCTCGGCGCGCCTTACGACTCGCCGCTGGCGGAAAAAGCGACTGGACCAAAACCAGAGATGCAGGTGAAGGACAGCGATCGAGAATTCTGGTCGTTTCGCCCGCTGCAGAAAGTCACTGTACCAACTCCCGCTGACGCGGCGTGGTGCCGAACTCCCATCGACCACTTCATTCGCACGCGTCAGGAAGCTGAAAAGCTTACTCCGAACCCAGTCGCTGATCGAAGAATCCTTATCCGCCGCGCTTACTTTGGACTTCTGGGACTTCCGCCAACTCCGGAACAGGTCGACCAGTTCGTCAGCGATCCTGATCCGGATGCCTGGCGAAAGCTTGTTGATCGATTGCTGGAATCACCGCAATACGGTGAACGCTGGGCACGCCATTGGATTGATGTGGCGAGGTTCGCGGAATCTCATGGCTATGAGCAGGATTACGATCGACCGAATGCCTATCACTATCGCGACTTTCTCATTCAGGCATTCAACAACGATCTGCCCTACGACAAGTTTGTGCAATGGCAACTGGCCGGTGATGAACTGGCTCCGGAGAATCCGTTGGCGATGATGGCAACTGGCTTTCTGGGTGCCGGTGCGTTTCCGACTCAGCTTACCGAAGCCGAATTTGAATCGGCTCGGTATGATGAACTCGACGACATGGTGATGACAACGGGCGTTTCGTTTCTTGGCCTCTCCGTCGGCTGTGCTCGCTGTCACGATCATAAATTCGACCCGATTCCTTCGCGTGACTACTACCGCCTGGCAGCCACGTTTGGGCGAGCGATTCGTTCTGAGACGGATCTGGATCTGGATCCCGAAGCCAACAAAAAGCGGCAGAGCGAATTCGATGCTCAATTGATGGCTCGTAAGCAGACGGTAGCCGAATTTCAGACGACAAAATTGCCCGCAAAGTTTCGCGAATGGCTGAAGACAGCGCCATCGAGTGAACCGCAAGGTCCGTGGGAGACGCTTCACGTGGTGTCTGTTGAATCGTCAGCCGGCACGAAGTTCACTCCACAGGGAGATTCATCCTTCCTCGCCACTGGAACGACTCCAGCAAAGGAAGTCATCACGATCGTCGCGGAATCTCATCGGCCCGGAATTCGCGCGATCCGACTCGAAGCTTTGGCTGATGATTCGCTTCCCCAGAAAGGCCCTGGCCGTGCTGGCAATGGAAACTTTGTCGTGTGCGATCTCCAGGTTTTGGCCACTCCACTGAAGGCAGATAAGCCCGCCGACGCATCTTCGTCGGCAGCCCCGATCAAGCTCGTGGCCGCTCGTGCGACTCATCAACAGAACACCGGTGAGCTGTCGGTTGCGGCCTCAATTGACGACAACCCGACTTCCGGCTGGGCCGTGGACGCCGGAGGAATCGGCAAAGATCAAGCAGCCGTTTTTGACTTCGAAGCTCCAGTCGCGCATTCCGATGGGGCTCGATGGATAATCACTTTGAGCATGAATCATCCGAACCCGAACCACACACTGGGACGATTTCGCGTGTCGGTTTCTGATCGAGTTCAACCGACCCCGGAAGTTGGCAGCACGGGTCCTGATGCAAAGGTCCTGCATGCTCTCGAAACGCTGCGTAAGTCCGTGGATGAAACATCGGAAGAATGGAAAACCGGGCTGGAGTGGTTCTCAACGACCGATCCCGAAATGATCGCAATCACTCAGGCTGTGCGTGAACTGGAGCTCAAGGGCCCTGGGCTTCAAAAAGCCAAAGTCATGGTGACCAGTGAAGGTCTGCCTCACATGAGTCATCATGCGGATGATCGAGGCTTTCCGCACTTCTATCCGGAAACACATTTGCTGAAACGTGGCGATGTGCATCAAAAGCAGGAAGTTGTCGCTGCTGGATTTCTGCAAGTGCTGGCTCCGGCCGGCAAAGAACTCAACGACTGGGAATTGAAGCCGCCAGAAGGCTGGACCCGGACAACATTCAAGCGAGCCTCCCTGGCTCACTGGATGACGGATTCCGAACGCGGTGCCGGAAGCCTGGCTGCTCGCGTGATGGTGAACCGTTTGTGGCAACATCACTTTGGCCGTGGTCTGGTTTCAACGCCAAACGATTTCGGTGTCTCCGGTGAACGGCCGTCTCATCCGGAGTTGCTGGAGTGGCTGGCGACCGATCTGACCGCCAACGGCTGGACTCTGAAACGCATGCATAAACTAATCATGACCAGCCAGACGTACATGCAATCCGGTGCTCATGATGAAGAGCGTGCGACGATTGATCGCGAAAATACTCTGCTTTGGCGTCGAACTCCACAGCGACTGGAAGCAGAAGCAACCCGTGACTCGATGCTGGCTGTCTCGGGAAGACTGGACCTCCGCCAATTTGGTCCGGGAACGCTCGACCAGAACATGACTCGCCGCAGCGTATACTTCTTTATCAAACGCAGCCAGCTGATTCCGATGATGATGCTGTTCGACTGGCCCGAGCATCTTGTGAGTATCGGCCAGCGGCCTGTGACCACCATCGCGCCACAGGCGCTGATGTTTATGAACAGTCCACAGGGGCGAGATTACGCGACGGCATTTGCACAGCGGTTGCCTCAGGGCAATCCGGATCAGGCCATTCACGATGCCTGGCGACTGGCCTTTGGCCGCGCTCCCGTCGATGCGGAGTTAGCGGCCAGCCGTCAGTTTCTGCAACGACAACAGGAACTACATACCGCCGCTAGCCGGACTGATGCCGCGTCTCAGTCGGTGGTTGATCTTTGCCAGACGATTCTGAGCATGAATGAGTTTGTTTACGTCGAATAAGCGTCGTCGCTCCGATGTTTCAGATCTGCTGCGCGTCTCAAAAAGGGTTTGAGGATGCTTTCACTGTTGCGTCTTATTGCGGCTTTCTGCCTGCTCAGTTTGACTTGTGTCGCGGCCGATCGCCCGAACCTCATCTTTATCATGGCCGATGATCTCGGCTATGGCGATCTTGGGTGTTACGGTCAACGAGTCATCACGACACCGCATCTCGATCAAATGGCGGCCGAAGGAATTCGCTTTACACATTTCTATGCCGGAGCCACCGTATGTGCTCCATCACGCAGTGTGCTGATGACAGGGTTGCATCACGGGCATACGCGGGTTCGAGGAAATGCGGGCCAGACCAATCCGGCCGCTCAGGCGCTCAAAGACGGAGATATCACAGTCGCGGATGTGCTGAAGTCGGCCGGATACAGAACTGCTCTTATCGGAAAATGGGGACTTGGTAACGTCGGAGCTGCCGAAAGCGGCCTGCCTCGCAAACATGGCTTCGATGAATTCTACGGTTACCTGAGTCAACATCATGCGCACAATCACTTCCCGGACTATCTCTGGAGAAATGAGACGCGAGAACCCATCGACAATGTTGTGACTTATGTCGGCGAAGACGGCGCCGGTTACGCGACCGAAGCTCGCCATTTTGCGGATGATTTGTTTGCCGACGAAGCATTGAAATTCGTCAGCAACAATCGAGAGCGTCCCTTCTTTCTTTACTGGAGCATGGTGACTCCTCACGCTAACAACGAACGCAGCAAAGTTCTGGGCGATGGTGCTCACGTGCCGGACTATGGGCCTTATGCAGACAAAGACTGGCCGAATCAGGACAAAGGACAGGCCGCGATGATCTCACGACTCGACGCACATGTCGGTCGCATGCTGGATCATTTGAAGCAACTGGGGATTGCCGAAAACACGCTGGTCATTTTCACCAGTGATAACGGTCCTCATAACGAGAGCAAACACGATCTGAAGCGGTTCAATCCGTCCGGGCCGTTCTCAGGCACAAAGCGGAGTCTGACCGACGGAGGTATTCGAGTTCCGTTTATTACCTGGTGGCCTGGCAAAGTGAAGCCTGGTGAGTCAGACCATGTTGGCGACTTCGCCGATTGGCTTCCGACCGCCGCGGAGCTTTCAGGCGGTGATACTCCCGAAAATCTTGACGGAATTAGTTTCGTTCCGACGATGCTGGGCACCGGGAATCAGAAGCAGCATGAATTCCTGTATTGGGAGTTTCACGAAGGCGGATTCAAGCAGGCCGCACTCTATCAAGGTCGCTGGAAAGGTATTCGCTCTGGCAGCAAAAACGCGCCCATCGTACTTTACGACCAACAAACAGATGTCGCGGAGAACAACAACGTTGCCGCACAGCACCCGGAAATTGCAGATGCGATCGGCACTTATCTCAAATCCGCACGAACGTCACTGCCAGATTGGGAACCTCGCTGGGGCACCGAAAAACAAAAGGCAAAGTGACACCATTCAGATCAAAACGCTATTCAGGCTTGCCGTGCCAGCGATTCAGCCGTGGCATATCTGTGTGAGGAATCTCAAGGCCAGCCAACTGCACGAGTCGCGCGATCTCTGCGATGGATGTAACTCCCAGTTTTCGGGAGATATCAGACCTGTAACGTTCGACCGTTCTCTGAGCAACGCCCAGTTCTTTCGCGATGGCCTTTATCGGCGAACCATGCCCGACCAGGGTCAGAACTTCCAGCTCACGCGGCGTCAGAGAATCGAGAGGCCCAAGATCGACAAGGTTTGAATCAATAACTCGGAAGTCGACGCCAGGTTCAACAACATCGACACCCTGACGCGTGACCGAAATAATCCTTGGCTTCTTCTCATCCACCGCTTCCATCGGCCAGATCATGGCTTCAGTCCATCGTCCGCCTCGAATATGTCGCAACATCACGGGCTGGCGAGTCTCTATCACCTGACGAATGACGGGCATTCGTTCTGCGGCAAAGACCGGGCCTTCGATCTCTTCGATCGTTTTGCCGACGGGATTGAAGTTATCTCCGTAGTAGATCTGCTTCGCCTGCTTGTTGCAGAACAAAACCAGGCCATCAATGTCAACAATCAGGATGCCAACGCCAGGCTGGCTTTTGAGCAGATTCCAGAATTCGTTCGACATGGATCAGTCAGTCTATGGCACTTTGAGTGCGACGAAACAAGCAGCAGCATCCTGCAGAAATCTTACTGAGGCGGACTGGTCAGAATGTCGGGACCCTTACCGGTCTTTCGCTCATACTGACCATCACGGTTCTTAACGTATTTCGTGAATCCCTTTTTCTCAAGATTCTTGTCGCTGATGCTGCGTTTCATTTTCATCGGAGACCACGTTCCCGCCACGAACGGAGCACACATCAAGCGTCGAACTGGCTCGCCCGTGACCGGATGCTTCGTCAGCGGAGGATCCTTGATCCCTTGTTCCACTTCAAACGTTTCACCGATGGCTTCATCATCATCGTCGGAAAGAACAACACCATAAACATAGGTGGGCACGCGACTTCTCCTCCAGTTCCAACAGCGAAATGATGTGAGGAAGATATTCCAGCCGGGACAGTCTATCAAACTTTCTCCGGTTGCTGAGTAATAAACTTGATGGCTAGATGGGCTTCACTCAGGAGGCGGTCTGCCTGTGTCCTTTATTCGGTCACAACAGACGGATTCGCGGAAAGACCTACCGGGCGATCAAATCACCTGCCAGTCGAGATCATTGGCTGGATAATGGGCGGAATTTTGGCTGAAGCCAATGCCACGGAGGGAAGAACTCACGTCGAGCGATGAATCGCGAATTTAGCGATGGACTCAAGTGCGTGGCGGGCAGGGCCATTGGGCAGAGGATGAAGACAGCGGATAGCTCGAGCAATCAGCAGTTCGGCACTGGCCTGAGCTGACTCGATCCCCTGACGAACCAGCGGTTCCTCGCGCAGTCGCTGATGATCGGCCGCTTCTGATGAAAACAGCAACTCACGCAGACGCTTTCGATCAGTCTCAGACGCTAGCTTTAAGGCTCTCAGCAGAGGCAGCGTCATCCGATGATTGCACAGATCATTGGCTGCGTCTTTGCCAGTCGATTCGGCAGACTCTGTTAGATCCAGGACATCATCGGCAATCTGAAATGCCAGACCGATCCGGTTACCGAAGATCTTCAACCGGGATTGCTCTGACACCGTCGCTCCGGCTGCGCGGGCACCAAGCAGACAACTGACAGCGAACAACTGTCCGGTCTTTCCACTGATGACTCGAAAATAATCGGGCTCTGAAGTCGACTGTTCAAGGCGTGCGGCGATCTGATTCAACTCGCCTTCGCACGTGCGGTCAGTGGCTCGACCAATCAACCGACATGCCTCTGCATCACCCGTTGTTGCAGCGAGGTGAAACGCTTTAGAGAAAAGGTAGTCGCCGAAGAGAACACTGGTCTCCGTGTTCCAACGACGATGAACTGTGGAGACATGCCGACGCAGATCCGCATCATCAATCACATCGTCGTGGACCAGCGTTGCCGTGTGGATCATCTCGACGACTGCAGCGAGCCGGTAAGCATTCTCACGAGCTGGGTGCGACGGGGAATACAGCTTCGCGCTCAGAAGGGTCAGGATCGGACGAATCCGCTTCCCCTGAAACCTACCAACATGTTGCGCCACGTCCTGAACAAACATGTTCGGGTTGCGAAACTGTCGTTCCAGCAGCGCGTTGACAGCCAGCAGGTCTTCAGCAAGCAAATGCTGAATCTGCTGTTTCAGTTCGTCGCGGCTGGACACAACCGTGGACATGACACATTCGTCTTTTCTTAGGGACTCTTGAACCACTGACAAAATCGGGACGGGCACCTTTCCGTTTCTGGTTGCCCACAACCAAGGGCCCCTGAAGGGAGCCAGACTCGATTTTGTCAGACTGTCTTAGTAGGGAACTTCACTGGATGGATCACGGAGGAAATGTCCCGAACGGCCGCCGGACTTCTCCAACAGACGAATCGTGTTGATTTCCATCTCCCGGTCAACCGACTTGCACATGTCGTAAATTGTGAGACAAGCGACAGCAACCGCCGTTAGAGACTCCATCTCCACGCCGGTTTTCGCTTCTGTGGACACGCTAACCTCCACCCGAACCCTCGACACCTCGAAGGAAAAATCAATGTTGACCTTCTCGAGCGGCAGCACATGACACAGAGGAATCAGGTCTGAAGTACGCTTGGTGGCCATAATTCCGGCCAGTCGAGCCACCTCCAGAACATCTCCCTTGGAAAATTTCCGCTCCTGTAAAGACCGCATTGTCTCGGACTGCATTAACACGAATCCTTCCGCCCGAGCCATTCGCCGCGTCACAGCCTTGTCGCCAACGTCCACCATTCGGCTTGCGCCGTCAGCGGCAAAATGAGAGAATTCACCCATAGATTTCCCCAATAGTCCCTTTGGTTCTTTGACGAAACAATGCATCGCTAACGAGCCGATGACTCGATCCCACCGCCCCCCTGAGCGTGTAGGCTGTTGACTTATTCGCGTATTGAGCGTTTTCGTTTAACGGCGAGCCGCAGGCGTAGGCGAAATCAGGCGACGACGCCTGCGGCTTGCCGTTAAAGTGTTAGATCAACAATCTGCCTGCCTCTGGTGCCTGCTGACTTTGGCACCACTGCCCGCTCACTTCGTTGCTGGTGGCGCAAAAGCCGTTAAACCCTCGACGCGGTGTCGGGACCGACTAAACCCATAACCTGCTCAGGAGTTTCGGGATTACCCATGAGCCAACGGGAATACTGTTGTCAGCTTAGAAACAACGTCGCAATTTCGTAAAAGATCACAACACCAAGAACGTCAACCATCGCCGCAATCAACGGATTCGACATGATCGCCGGATCCATACCGAGCCGCCGCAGCATCAGAGGCAGCAAGGTGCCGGCGGAGGTGCCCAGAATGACCACAGCCACCACGGTGGTGGCAATCGCAGCCGATTCATTGACCGTTCGACCAAACCACAGCCAGGCCACACCGAAGTCCAACGACGCGAGCGCGACTCCCAGACACAAGCCGATCAAAAACTCACGCATGATCAACGCTCGGCTGATCGAATCGTCGGGACTACCCTTCGTATCGGTGGGCTGCAGCGCAAACATCCGGATAAACAATGTCGCTGATTGTGAGCCCGCATTTCCACCGCTCGCCATAACGAGCGGCAAAAAGAGAAGGATCAAAGTCGTCAATCCGCTGAGCCCCAGCGCAATAGGTTCGCCACCGCCCGTGGATTGACGGTAATGGTCAATCACATGCGCATTCATGAGAGCCACGATGGACAGAAACAGCAACCAGATCCCACGCTTCCACAAAATCGTCAGGAACGGGGTTTCTTCGTAGGTGTCTCGCAACGGAGCAACAGCACCCTGCAGATAGGCGTCTTCAGTAGCCTCTTCCTGAACAACGTCCAAAGCGTCGTCATGAGTCACAATGCCAACAAGCCGATCATTCTCATCGACAATTGGCAACGCAATGAAGTTGTAGCGAGCAAGTTCCTGAGCCACGACTTCGCGCTGCTCGCTCACTCGAAACCTGATCACGTCTCGCTGCATGATGTCGGAGAGGCGCGTTTCTGGTTTGGCCAGAATCAACTCTCGCAGCGAGATAAAGCCTTCCAGCCGGCGTTCTTCATTCAGGATGTAGACGTAGTAGATCGTCTCACTGTTCGGGGCCTGCTGCCGCAACTGAGCCAATGCGTCGCGGACAGTAATATTGGCCGGCAGCGACGCGTACTCCGTGGTCATAATCGACCCGGCACTGTCTTCGTCGTACGACAGCAGTTTGCGAATATCGTTGCGTTCAGCCTTGGCGATCAGTCGCAGAACTTCTTCGCGATGGCCCTCGGACATTTCCGAAAGCAAGTCGACACGATCATCGGCCGACATCCACTCCAGCAGATTCGACAGACGTGTGGAGTCCAGAGTTTCGACCAGTAATGTTTGCCGGCGCAGCGAGATGTATTCAAAGATCTCAACTCGCAGAGGCAGTTCAGCCTGATCCAGAATTAACCAGATCTGTGGATCATCCAGCTCTTCCAGAATCTCAGCTACGGCGGCAGGATGCACAACCTTGCAGAAGGCGGCCAGACCAGCCAGATCTTCTTCCTGCAGCATCTGCTGCACATCCGGAAGGATCAGCGATTGATAGGCGTCCTGCATTGCATGATTCGCTTTGCGAAGCCGCGTTGGCGAGCGGTCCAAAAAAAATCCCTGCAGGACAGTGATCCGGCAGGGATGAATATCAAACCGACGTTTGAAGAACGAATCGGATGAACAGAAAGTCGTGTGGCATTATCGCTTTGAGAACTGGAAGCTCTTGCGGGCTTTCTTGCGTCCGTACTTCTTTCGTTCAACCATTCGGTCGTCGCGAGTCAGAAGTCCGGCGTCGGCCAAAAGGTGATGCCATGCAGGGTTCATGCCCTGAAGTGCTCGAGCAATCCCCAGAATGATCGCCCCGGCCTGACCGGTCGTGCCACCACCCTGAACGCGAACTGAAATGTCGACCTGGCCAACTTTGCCAACGACATTCAGAGGAACCAACACACTTTCACGGTCTCGCTCAATGCGAAGATATTCGTCCATCGGACGACCATTCACAACGAACTGGCCTGACCCTTCTTTGATGCGAACGCGAGCGACTGAAGTCTTACGACGACCAGTTCCCATGGCAACGCCAAACCGATCCACTTTACCGCGGATCGTTGGCTGGTAAGCTGGATCAACAACAGCAGTACCTGCAGCACCAGAACCAATTGTCAGTTCAGGAAGCTGTGATGAGGGAACTTCCGGCGCGTCGACAACGGAATCCGAAGAAACTGAAGGATCCATACTCATGAGAACTCGTCACAGAGAAAAAGTGAATCAAAGACCAACCGAATCTGCTAACACAAGACTGTCCGCGAGACAGTCTTAGCCTTTGATCTTTCGGTCTGGCAAAAGGTGCGCCGGGAAGGGCTTTGGCAACTGGGACTGATGTGGGTGGTTTGTGCCAACGAAGACACGCAACTTCTTCAGCATCTGACGACCCAGCTTATTCTTTGGCAACATGCGACGAACAGCTTCGCTGAGAAGCTGATCTGGTCGCTTTTCCCAGGTTTCAACTGCAGATCGCTGACGCAGACCGCCTGGATAACCTGTGAATCGATCATAGCTCTTCTTGGCCATCTTTGTGGTCAAGTAAGGAATCTTGCTGTGCTGCATGGCGTTGCCTGTGAAGCGAATTCGCTCACAATTCAGCACAATCACGCAATCGCCAGTATCAACATGGGCCGTGTATGTCGGCTTATGCTTACCCATCAGAATGGTTGCAATCTGAGTTGCCAGACGTCCAACAATGTGTCCATCCGCGTCGACGACAAACCAATCACGGCCTGCTTCGTCAACAACCTCTTTCTTTGCCATCCATGTTTTGCCAATCGCCAGCATGGAACCGTCATCCTTTGGGCCGCCGATAAAAGCGGACTGATCAAGTGTTCAAAAACGGAAGAGCAGACGCGAAGCCTGCCTTTTGCAGCACTTCCAGCCTCTCACCAACAAAACATCCAGCGTTTATCGGCCTTGGGCGGAAAGAAGTCGAGCAATCTAGCGAGTTTGGACCTCGTAATCAATGCTGTGTCCGGCATTTCGGTCCGCGGATTCCCAGGAACAGCCAATTGTCGACCTACAAAGACCATTTTCTCTGGCGAGATTTGTAATTCCTGAGAGTCTTTTGATGCTGTCAAACCCGCCGCCCGTTACGAATCTTGGACTTATTCCCAATCCAGGCATCTCCGTTTACCCGGCCAGCCGCCCAGTGTCTGAGGATTTCATCAGGCATTCTGGCATGACTTTTTGCAGCAAGCCCCGAGCGGAAGCAAAATCGGGCACCATTCGCCTGCGGCTCGTCATTAAGGGGACCCAGCAGGAACGGTCAATCAGTAAAAATGGAGAAGACAGTCAGATCATGCCGTGTTGAAACGAATTGCCGCCGAAGACTGCTTACGACCAGCAGAAATGGCTATGCCGTCTGCAACAGCCAGTCCGATAACTCCAGTTGACGGGATAGGTCTGCAGAGTCCTGCAACAATAGGCCAGGGACGGCCGGTTGGATCAGGAAATAAACTCTCAGCACCGTTTTCACAAAATACCGCGAATGCTCACCGGTCTGCAAGGATGCCGGTCGGTCTGCATGAGCGGTCTGTGAAAATCCTGCCCTGCCAGAACGGATTCACTCTTTGGGGGCACGGTCGACATGAAGTCGCCAATCCTGAGGCTTGTTCAAGCCGCATGTTTTGTAATTGCAATTCCTGTCTTCTTCGTGGACGCCCACGCCCAGCTTGTTCCCGGAACCGGGATGAAGCTGAACCAGGTGGGAGATGACTTCGAAGACGAGAATTGGAAATGGGTTCCGAACGGCGCGAAAGCCAGCCGTGAGCAGGACGAACAGGTTCGCTCCCCCACGGGATTCTCGACCAACAAGCGTTGGTTCGAAAGCCCTAAACGCGGCATGCCAGACCATATCGTGCGAGTTCCGACTCCAGAAGGCGGCCTTCCCGGAAGCAAAGGCGCGCTGAAGGTCCAGACCCTGAACTCAGGCGTCCCGGGCAACAACTCCTATAAAATGGAGCAGGACGACCTGATCATGGCCTGCTCTTCCAAAGTGGGAGCAATCGCGACGGGCCGAAATCCAAGCTGCGTGACTCGAATTTATCTTCCTCCCTTCGAACAATGGGAGAATCGCTCCGGTTCACACTTCGGCTATCGCATCGACCTGAAGACAACGATCACAGAGACAGAGAAAAAGTTCCTGTTCACTTCTACGAAGCGTAAACAGGAAGATTACTGGCCGGGCTACTTCATCGAGTTCCACAGCAGCCATGATGGCAAGTTCAAGGAAGATGAAGCCATTCTTCTGATCCGTGGCAACAACCTCGGTCATGAAGTCAAAAGCCTGAAGATGACTCCAGGCTGGTGGACGCTGGGCATGTCAGTGACTGGCGACGGCAGAGTTCACTACTACGGAAAACAGGGCACTGACAACCTGACCGCCGCAGACCATCTTTACTCCAGCTTCCCGTACGGTTATCAAGCTGAGTACTTCGCGACTCACTTCTTTAACTCGTGCAACCAGAACGACGGCAAGACGTGGTCAACTCCGATCATCATTGATGATCCGGCGATTTATACAACACGCTAAGCAACTCGGATTCTCAAACACTAGTTTCCTGACAGGGAATCATTACTGGCCAATCCGGCCATTCACGTCAGCTCGTAAACACGCTGCGAGCTGACGGAAACACGAGGAGTCCGCACAGTACAACGCGAAGTTCGTTCCGAAGTTACTCCTCACCTTCGGACGACCCGATGTTCCGGGGTTGGTATGTTTCGACATACCAACCCCGGTTCGCATTGAGGGCGGTTAAAGTCCGTTCTTTGGACTGCTGCAGCCCGCTGCAGCTTTTGGCTCCACAGCCTGCTGTGGAGAACAAACGTGGAATCCGACCATCTCTCGTGAACATCGCTTGGCAGCAAGGCTGCCTGCGCGAAAGCGGCAGCAGGCTGCCGCAGTCCAAAAGGCTTCAGCCCAAAAGGCCGGTCAATTCCCGCGAGGTTCCTGAAAGGGTACGATGTCTCGCCTGCTGAGACATCCCGCCGTTGTTGCGAGCCTTTCCTGTGTTCTCTCGCTTCTTTATTGATCGCCCGATCTTCGCCTCTGTGATCTCCATCGTGATCACTATGGTCGGCGGCATCGCGCTATATCAGTTGCCTCTCGCTCCGTATCCGCTGATTGCTCCTCCGACGGTTGAAGTCGCCTGCAATTATCCCGGAGCCAGCGCGCAGACAGTGGCGGAAACGATTGCGGCCCCGATTGAGCAGCAGGTCAATGGCGTGGAAGACATGCTGTATATGAATTCGTCGAGCACCAACGACGGTTCCTATGCTCTGACCGTTTCCTTCAAACCGGGTGTCGATCTGAATCTGGCTCAGGTGCTGGTGCAGAATCGAGTCAGTCTGGCGTTACCGCTGCTGCCGGAACTGGTGCGTCGAACGGGCGTGACGACAAGAAAGAGATCGCCCGATATTTTGCTGACGATCAGTGTGAATTCCCCGGACGGACGATACGACCAGTTGTATCTGAGCAATTATGCTCGTTTAAGGCTGCTCGATGAAATCAGTCGGCTACGCGGCGTCAGCGAAGTTCGAGTCTTCGGGCAGCGTGATTACAGCATGCGAATCTGGCTCGACCCGGACAAGCTGGCCGCGCGGAATGTCGCTGTGTCGGATGTTGTGTCGGCTGTACGCGAACAAAATGCTGAGGTCGGTCTGGGACAACTCGGGCAACAACCAACAGCAGAAAACTCCGTCGTCAGCCCCAACATTAACTCCGTCAATATTCTTACGACTGGCGGTTCTGCATCGAAACCAGCAGATGCCTTCACTCGCACCAATGAAACGATCAATAGCCAGCCACCTGCTCAACATGCATGGCAACTTCCTCTGCATGTCCAAGGACGATTGCAGACTCCGGAAGAGTTTGGCGACATCATTGTGCGAACAACTCCCGACGGTCGCACGCTGCGGATTCGGGATCTTGGGCGAGTCGAGGTGGCTGCCAGAACCATCGAAACCAATAACCGGTTTAATCAGAAACCCACAGTCGGCCTCGCGATCTTTCAGTTGCCTGACGCAAACGCTTTGGAAACCGCCGACCTGATCAAATCCAAGATGGACGAACTGGCCGTCGATTTTCCCGAAGGAGTGATCTGGGAAGCTGGCTACGACACAACTCCGTTTATTCGTGAATCCATCGGCGAAGTGTTCAAATCACTGCGAGATGCCGTGATTCTTGTTTCACTGGTAGTACTTCTATTTCTTCAGGGTTGGCGTCCGGCCATCATCCCTTTAATTGCTGTGCCCGTAGCGATTGTCGGAACCTTTGCGGCGATGCTGGCCGTTGGCTTTAGCCTGAACAATTTGACTCTGTTTGGTCTGGTGCTTGCCATCGGTATCGTGGTCGATGATGCCATCGTCGTTGTCGAAGCTGTGGAGCAATATATCGAACGAGGCTTCAGTCCTCGCGAAGCTGCGATTCGAGCGATGGATGAAGTGACTGGCCCCGTGATCGCCGTGGGGCTTGTGCTTTCTGCTGTCTTTATCCCCTGCGCGTTTGTGTCCGGAATCGTGGGCCTGTTCTTTCGTCAGTTTGCGTTGACGATTGCCATCTCAACCGTCATCTCCACGATCAACTCACTGACACTCAGCCCGGCCCTTGCTGCGTTACTGTTGCGGCCGAAACATGGGCGACAGGATTTGCTCACGCGAATCTTAAACTTCCTGCTGGGGTGGCTGTTCCGTTTGTTCAATCGCCTGATGGGGGCCAGTGTTAACGGCTATGTCGCGACAACATCAAAACTTCTGCGAGTTCCATTACTCGTGTTGATTGTTTACGTCGGACTTGTCGGCCTGACATACACAGGATTTCATTCTCTGCCAACGGGCTTTATCCCGGCGCAGGACAAAGGTTATCTGACCGGAAGCGTGCAGTTGCCCGATGCAACGGCCGCCGAGCGAACTCTGGAAACACTAACGAAGATCGAACGCATCGCTCTCGACACACCGGGCGTTCGCAGCGTCAACTCCATCGCCGGAAACTCGTTTACGCTGGGCGGTCGAGCTTCCCATTTCTGTTCCATGTTTATCATCCTCGAAAACTTCGATAACAGAAAGACTCCTGAGACAACGGCCAACGCCATCCAGGAATCATTGCTGAAACAGTTCGGTAAACAGATCCCTGAAGCGACCGTGACATTGGCACCTCCGCCAGCCGTCTCCGGGGTCGGCCGCGCTGGAGGCATGAAGCTGATGGTCGAAGATCGCGGAGACGCAGGGCTTCGAGTGCTCCAGGAACAAACCGACAATCTGATCACGGTAGCCAGCAAGAATCCGAAGCTGAAAGGACTCTTCACCGGCTTCAACGTGAATGCTCCACAGCTCTATTTTGATGTGGATCGTGATGCCTGCCTGTCACAGGGAATCAGTCTGGGCGAAGTCTTCGGAACTCTGCAGGCCTATCTGGGTTCTCGTTATGTGAATGACTTCAATATGTTCGGCCGTACCTGGCAAGTTGTGGTTCAGGCCGATCAGGGCTTTCGAAATCAAGTGGACGACGTCGCCAAACTGCGAGTCCGAACAGATAACGGACGCATGGTACCGCTGGGATCTGTGGCCACAGTGCGAACAATCGGCGGGCCTCTGATGGTGACTCGTTACAACATGTACCCTGCCGCAGCGATTATCGGCAACGTGACAACGGGAGTCAGCAGCGGGGAAGGAATTCGAATTCTCGAGGAACTGGCAACGTCCGAATTGCCGTCCACGATGGCTTTCGAGTGGACCGAGCTTTCCTTTCTGGAGCGGACATCGGGCAGCACAGGAATGTTGCTGTTTGGTTTCTCCGTGGCGTTTGTGTTTCTCGTACTGGCCGCATTGTACGAAAGTTGGTCGCTGCCTCTGGCCGTGATTCTGGTGGTGCCAATGTGTGTGCTGTGTTCGATTGCCGGAGTCGCCGTTGCCAAACTGGACATCAACATTTTCACTCAGATCGGCTTCGTGGTCCTTATCGGTCTGGCCTGCAAGAACGCGATTCTGATCGTGGAATTCGCCAAGCTGCGTCGCGACGAAGGCCTTGATGTATACGAATCAATCCTGCAGGCCTGTCGACTTCGCCTGCGACCAATTCTGATGACTTCGTTTGCGTTTATCCTTGGAGTTGTCCCGCTTGTCGTCGCCACCGGTGCCGGATTCGAGATGCGTCGTGCACTGGGTACGGCGGTCTTCAGCGGGATGCTGGGAGTGACGATCTTCGGGATCTTCCTGACACCGGTCTTCTTCCTGATCGTTGATCGTATCTCTCACTGGTCAATATTCTCCGGGCACAGCCCGCTTTCGCGTATTGGTCGGATTCTGACGGACTTGATGAGACTCCGGTTCTTAACTCGACCAATCCGCGCGGCTATAACAGCCATGCCACCGGAACAACAAGGAGTGCCGTCTGTGCATAATTCCTCCCGGGAATAACTCTTCCCCCATCAAATCCATCCACGACCAAACTCGCCTTTGATGATCAAGGTGCCCGTGACATCTGATGATCGAACTGAAATCAACAAACGCCTGCTCCGATCCATACCGTCCCTTCAATGACCTTTGCAGTGGACTAAGAGAACATGAATCAAAAATCTATCTCTAGAAAATTCCTGAGCTGCATGGTCCTCGGCATGCTCATCATGCTGACAAACTCAAGCATGGCTAAAGACCTTGTCCGAGTGTGTGATGCTCCTGGAACCGGACAGCCACTTGCTGCAAAGACGGATGCGAAAGGTGTCATCCACCTTGTGATGAACTCCCCGGAGGGACCGCTGTACTCTTCGTCAGTCGACAATGGTCAGAGTTTCAGCACGCCCGTTTCGGTTCTTGTCGATGCACCTATGAAACCCGGACTGGAATATCTGGCGTGGGATATGACCGTCAGTCCTGATGGACACGTCCATGTGGCGATGGGGACAAATGCCTGGAAACTGAAACTTCCCAAAGACGAATGGGGATTTTTCTATGCTCGGCTGGCTCCAGGTCATTCGTCATTCTCAAAACTACAGAACATCAATCATCAGCCCAGCGAAGGTTTTTCTCTGGCAGCCAACAAGAACGGAGATGTCACCGCCTGCTGGCTAGCGGAAAAGTTGTATGCCAATGTTTCGCACGATAACGGCCTGACGTTTGGAAAAACGATCGAGATTAATCCGGAGATCAATCCCTGTAACTGCTGCACAACCAGCGCGACGTACGGTGCTGACGGCAGACTGGCAATTCTTTACCGCGAGGAGACTCGAAACGAACGTGACATGCATCTCGTGTTATGGAACCAAAAGGATCACTCAGTCACTCGCAGTCTGGTCAGTCAGGAATCATGGACGATCGACGCCTGTCCGATGACATATTATTCGATTACTCCGGACGGAAATGGGTATCTGGCAGTGTGGCCAACCAAAGGCCCGATCTATTTCAATCGACTGTCAGCAGATGGAAAGCTGATGATGCCTCGAGAAGTCAAAACGCCCGGTTCAACGGGCATGAGAACCGGAATGATTGGACTTCAAACGGCGGATGAATCAACACTGGTCGCGTGGGTGAAGGATGAGAAGATCGGATGGCAGGCTTACGATTCGTCCGGGGGCGCTCTGGGGTCTTCACATTCTGAATCCAGCAGTGGCAAAGGAGTTGCCGGCGTGGTTACAACAAGCGGCGAGTTCCTGCTGTTTCGCTGAGGTCTTTGCTGAATGTTTTCTCGTTTCTTTATTGATCGACCGATTTTCGCCACGGTGATGTCCGTTGTCATCACGCTGGCCGGAGGTATCGCGGTCTTCACTTTGCCGGTGACGCAGTATCCGGAGATCGCTCCACCGACTGTCGAAGTGTCGACCATGTATCCCGGTGCCAACGCGAAAGTTGTTTCCGATACTGTCGCAGCACCGATCGAGCAGCAGGTGAATGGCGTCGAAAACATGTTGTATATGTCGTCGCAATGCACGAACGACGGCACGTACACACTGACGGTCACGTTTGCCTCCGGAACCGATCTAAACCTCGCTCAGGTCCTGGTGCAGAACCGAGTCGCACTCGCTCAGCCAACGTTGCCGGACCTTGTGCAACGACGCGGAGTCACCGTCAAGAAAAAAGCACCGGGCGTGCTGATGATCGTAAATCTGTTCTCGCCGGATGGCTCGCGTGACAACCTGTATCTCAGCAATTACGCCACAATTCAGATGCGTGATGAATTGTCGCGAGTCGAGGGTGTGGGAGACATCACGTTTCTTGGTCAACGCGACTACAGCATGCGCATCTGGCTCGATCCGCAGCAGATGGCGATGCGAGATATCAGTACTCAGGACATTCTGCGAACGATTGAACAGCAGAATACTCAGGTCGCGGCCGGACAGATTGGTCAGCAGCCCACAACAGAAGGGCTCGTGTTTCAGTACACGATGACAACTCTGGGACGACTGACCAGTGAGGAGCAATTCGGTGACATGGTTCTGCGAGCCGACGCGCAAGGGCGAATGGTGCGACTGAAAGATGTGGCTCGCATTGAACTGGGAGCAATGTCTTACGATCAAGTTTGCACGCTGGACACAAAACCGTCCATCGCTCTTTCGATTTATCAATTGCCGGGATCGAATGCTCTGGAAACGGCCGCAGAAGTGCGAGCTCGCATGGATGATCTGAAGCTGCGATTTCCGGAAGGCGTCGATTACGCAATCGTTTATGACACGACGCCCTTTATACGTGAATCGGTGAAGGAAGTTTTTATCTCTCTCCGCGATGCGGTCATTCTGGTCGCGATCGTCGTCCTGGTGTTTCTGCAGGGCTGGCGACCGGCGATTATTCCTCTGGTGGCTGTACCCGTGGCAATCGTCGGAACCTTCGCGGTGATGCTGGCCTTTGGCTTCAGTCTCAACGCGCTAACGCTGTTCGGTCTGGTGTTGGCGGTGGGCATCGTTGTGGACGATGCGATCGTGGTCGTAGAGGCCATCGAACACAATATCGAACACGGCATGACTCCTCGCGATGCCGCCATTCACGCCATGGAGATGGTCGCCGGGCCGGTGATTGCTGTCGGGCTCGTGCTTTCGGCCGTCTTTATTCCTTGTGCATTCATTACCGGAGTTGTCGGACAATTTTTCCGGCAGTTTGCGGTCACAATCGCGATTTCAACGATCATCTCGGCGTTCAATTCGCTGACGCTGAGCCCTGCATTGGCGGTGCTGTTGTTGCGTCCAGGATCGGGCGGGACTAGCACGAGTTCTCATCGCAGTGAAGCGTTGCCCCGGCCGGGGCTCGCACTGCTCGGTGCGTGGCTGGGTTATGCTTTTCTGAGTAATCCTTTGGCGAATCAGCTTCAGCGTTTTGACATAGCAAAGAGTATCAATCCCGCGCTATGGCCGTGGATTGCCGCAGCGATCGGTTTTGGCACCGTTCTGATCATCAGTCGTCTGATCAATAGTCTGCTGTCGATTTTCTTCCGCCTGTTCAATCGCGGGTTCAATCTGGCAACCGACGCTTATGTCACCGTCGTGGGATGGTCGCTGCGAGGAAGCGTGCTGGTTCTGCTGATTTACGGCGGGATGATCTACGGAACCTACTATCTCTTCGCGATCACTCCGACAGGATTTATTCCGGCTCAGGACAAAGGCTATCTGATTCTGAATGTGCGTCTCGCCGATTCTGCCTCTCTGGAGAGAACTCAGCAGGTCATGGCGAAGATTGAAACGCTGGCAAGTCGAGTCTCCGGAGTTCATCACACGGTTGCGCTGGCCGGACAATCTCTGCTCTTAAATGCCAACGCTCCGAACTTTGGTTCGATGTATGTGATGCTGGATGATTTTCATGACCGCATCAAAACTCATCGGACTGCGGACGATGTCGCTGAAGAACTGCGAAACCTGTTTTTGTCCGAGGTCGAAAACGCCGACGTCAATATCCTTGGCGCGCCGCCGATTGAAGGACTTGGCACTGCGGGCGGATTTCGTATCGTTGTTCAGGATCGTGGCGACAACGGTCTGAATATGTTGGAATCGGTGAGCCAGTCCATTATTTCTGACGGCATGCAGTCCCCGAAACTACGAGACTTGTTTTCGGGGTTTCGAGCAAACACGACGTGGCTCGAACTGGATATTGATCGCGAGGCGGCCAAAAAGCTCGGACTGTCCATGGCCGAGGTCTTTAGTGCTCTGCAGGTAAATTTCGGTTCTCTGTACGTCAACGATTTCAATCGCTTCGGCAGAACCTGGCAGGTGAATGTTCAGGCCGATGCCAAGTACCGCATGCAGACCGGGGACCTGCAGCGCATGTACGTCACATCGAATACCGCTGGCAGCATTCCTCTGGCCAGTTTTGTGCAAGTCCGCACGGTCACGGGTCCGCTGATGATTCTCCGGCACAATCTTTACCCCGCATCGTTCGTCAATGCGGATGCCGCTATCGGTGCAAGTTCCGGTGAAGCGATTCAGGCTCTTCGTGAAGTGGCCGACAAGAACCTGGCTCCTTCCATGCGTGTGGAATATACAGAACTAGCCTTCCTGCAGCAGTTGGCCGGCAACACAGCGATGTATGCGTTTCTGCTGGCGGTAGTCCTGGTGTTTCTGGTTCTGGCGGCTCAATACGAAAGTTGGGCGCTGCCGCTGGCTGTGATTCTGGTGGTGCCGATGTGTCTGTTGTGTTCAATCGCGGGTGTCATCTTTGCCGGGATGGACATCAACATCTTCACGCAGATTGGCTTTGTGGTCCTCGTCGGTCTGGCCTGCAAAAATGCTATTCTGATTGTCGAGTATGCTCGAGCGAGAAACCAGGCTGGCGTGTCTGTCTTTGAGGCGACTCTGGATGCCTGCCGACTACGACTTCGCCCGATCATTATGACCTCGTTCGCATTTATCTTCGGAGTCATCCCACTGGTTCTTGGTGAAGGAGCCGGCGCCGAAATGCGGCGCACACTGGGCACGGCGGTTTTCTCCGGCATGCTGGGTGTAACTCTCTTTGGGATTCTTCTGACGCCGGTCTTCTTCTATGTGATTCAGAGAATTGCAAACTGGCGAGGAAGCAAAGCTCCGGAAACCGATGAGCCTCAACCGGCACCAAACACGACTCACGGGACTTGATCGTCTAAGTCAAATTGGTGCTTGTAACCCAACCGTTCGCCGATGTTTCAGGGTTGCTGATACAATGCGACCGACGCGGTTTCACTTGTTAACCGAATGGCATAAATTTCTTCCACTGACCTTCCGGTTCTTTTTCGGCGAGTCCACCATGCCTCAGTTCTGCCAGACCCTTTTTTTTCGTTTCTCGAGCTGCCTGTCCGCTCTGATCTTTACGATCGGGCTGGTTCAGCCAGTCTTATTCGCTGAAGAGCCACAGAACACATCAGGACTACTGCAGCCTTTCGTCGATCGTCACGAACTGGCCGGCGCGGTGATGATCGTCGCGGACCGCGACAAAATTCTGTCTACGGAAACGGTCGGATTTGCAGACATCGCTGGTCAAAAGCCAATGTCACCCAACACCGTTTTCTGGATCGCCTCACAGTCGAAGCCCATGACAGCCGCAGCCATTTTGATGGCTGTTGATGAAGGAAAGATCTCGCTGGATGATCCTGTCGAAAAGTATCTGCCCGAGTTTCGGAACCAGATGGTGATTGCGGAGAAAGACGGTTCTCATGTCGTTCTGAAGAAGCCCGTACACCCCATTACAATTCGCGAGGCTCTGAATCACACAAGTGGCCTGCCGTTCAAGTCGGCGATTGAAGAACCGACTCTGGACGGACTACCTCTGGCACAAGCCGTCAAAAGCTACGCGATGACGCCGCTGCAGACCGAGCCGGGGACGCACTATCAATACTCAAACGCGGGCATCAACACCGCGGCACGAGTTCTCGAAGTTGTCAGCGGCATGAAGTACGAAGACTTTATGCAGACGCGGTTGTTTGAGCCTCTCGGTATGAAAAACACAACGTTCTGGCCCAATGCATCGCAGGAACCGCTGATTGCAAAATCGTATCGCCCGGATTCAGCAAAGACCGGACTGGAAGAGTTTCCGATCAGTCAATTGATTTACCCATTAAGCGATACGTCTCATCGATTTCCGATGCCAGCCGGTGGATTGTTTTCAACAGCCGAAGACACTGCAAAATTCTGTCAGATGATTTTGAACAATGGCGAACTGCACGGAAAGCGTTTGCTGAGTGAAGCTGCCGTGAAAGAACTTACTCGGAGGCAGACTCCGGAATCACTGAAGGAAAGTTACGGACTCGGGTTTTCCGTGGGAGGTGACTCATTCGGTCACGGTGGAGCTCATGCAACGAACATGGAGATTCGGCCATCAAAAGGACTGGCCATCATCTGGATGGTTCAACACGGAGGATTCCCCGGTGAAGGTGGCAAAGCTCAGGGCGTCTTCAAGGATTGGGCTTACAAGCGTTTTGGAAATTGAATCTTCCCTGTTCGTCGCGAGATTGGACGGAGCTGACGACCATGACGAAACGACTTACGATTTCAATCTGCCTGATACTTTGCTGGGGATGTCGTTCGGACGTTGCTCAGCAGGATGCGATGGAGTTCGCGCGATCAAAGGGCGCGGACATTCGCATCAGCATCAAGGGCGATGCTCATCGAGTTGATCTACGGCGATGCACGTTCGACAGCGACATCAAATCGGCGATCCGCAACATGCCAGCGATCGATACTCTGCTTGTTGGCAAGGCGTTTACCGATGCTGATGCGGAAGTGGTAGAAGGACTCGTTTCGCTCAAGAATCTGGACCTTTCTCGAGCTACTGTGACGGCCGCCACGTTCGAACGGTTGACCGGCCTGCGGCAACTGGAGTTTCTGGCCCTGAACGGCCTCACCCTGTCTGACAATGACATGGAGGCGCTGTCAAAACTGCGGCAAGTCAAAGCGATCAGCCTCGTTGACGCGAAATGCTCTGAAGACGCACTCCGACGATTCACCGAGCAAAACCCGGATTGCACTATCGCTCGTTGATCCTGCTGTTTTTGTGAACATTCGCGGATCACAGGGACTTACGACGCGATCGTTTTCCGGCATTGGCGATATGATGTCCCTCTGTTCGCGGCTCTCGTCGCCATATGAATTCTCAATGAGTAACGGTGTGCCATGGCTCACAAGACAATAACCCCGCAACTCTTCACTCTGCTGACAGCGATCCTGCTGTTCGCAAACCAGTGCGCGGCAGATGATCTGTTCAGCAAAAAGATTGCGCCGTTGCTCGAACGCAAGTGCCTCACTTGTCATAACACTCAGGAGAAGAAAGGCGAGTTTTCGCTGCAAACGCGAGACGAGATTTTCTCTTCTGGATTTGTTGTGGCTGGCAAACCGGACGAAAGCCATTTGCTCAGTTTGCTGGTTCCGGAATCGCCTGACAAGAAACCATCGATGCCCCGCGACGGCGCGCCGTTGAAGTCGGAAGAGGTCGCACTTCTACGCGAATGGATTGCCTCGGGTGCTGAATGGCCGGAGGCGGTTACGCTTCAGGAATCTTTGGTTGACGATTTCAACTGGTGGTCTCTTTTGCCGCTGCAGAAACATCAGGTTCCGCAATTCTCGGATGATCAGGCAAAAGCATGGATCAAAACACCCGTCGATGCTTTTGTCCTGTCGACGTTGCGAGAGAAAAACCTGGCTCCATCAAAAGAAGCCGATCGCAGGACGCTGATTCGTCGAGTCACCTTTGATCTGATCGGCCTGCCGCCAACTCCGGAAGAGATCGAAGCCTTCGTAAATGACCCTTCAGCAGATGCGTGGGAAAAAGTCGTCGAGCGATTGCTGGCGTCCCCGCACTATGGCGAACGCTGGGCTCGGCACTGGCTTGATGTGGTCCGTTATGCAGACACGTGCGGTTACGATAAAGATAAATTGCGCCCCAATGCATGGCCGTATCGAGATTACGTTATTCGTTCATTCAATGAGGACAAACCGTACTCGCGATTTGTGCAGGAGCAACTGGCGGGCGATGTCCTGTTCCCGGATACGCCCGATGGCATTTTGGGACTGGGTTTCATCGCTGCAGGTCCATGGGATTTCATCGGTCACGTGGAAGTTCCGGAAACCAAAATCGATGGCAAGGTCGCTCGCAACCTTGATCGTGATGACATGGTGACCGGAACCCTGAACACCTTTTGCAGCGTCACGATTCAGTGCGCACGTTGTCATAATCACAAGTTTGATCCATTCACGCAGCAGCACTATTACAGCCTGCAAAGTATCTTCGCTGCCGTTGACCGTGCTGAGCGTCCTTACGACACGGATTCGAAGGTTGAAAAACGTCGAGCCGAACTGGTGGCACTTCGGGAGTCTTCTCGATCTGAACTAAACAAGCTTGAGGCCGAGATTCGCACAGAGGCCGGGGAACCCTTGGCAACTCTGGAAAAACAGATCGCCGACCTGAAACCCAAAGCCGAACTCGCGCCAAAGCGCCCGGAGTATGGCTATCACAGTGCCATTGTACCTCAGGCTGATGCAGAGAAATGGGTAGAGGTTGATCTGGGGGCGGATACTCCAATAGAGCAGATCACCCTGCATGCTTGTCACGATGAATTCGGAGGCATCGGTGCCGGATTCGGCTTCCCGGTTCGGTTTCGCGTCGAAGTAGCGACGACAGCGGATCGATCAACAGCCGACGCTTCGCAACAGAAAGCCACAATCGTCCGCGATGAAACCGCGGCTGATTTTTCAAACCCTGGCCTTACGCCGGTTGATGTCAAGAAGCCTTTCATTGCACGATACATCCGAATCACTGCGACAAAACTGGCTCTGCGGCAGAACGATTTTATTCTGGCTTTGTCGGAACTGCAGATCCTGAATGCAGAGGGCGTGAATGTTGCGAAGGGCAGGGCGGTCTCTGCTCTGGACTCAATCGAAGCCCCGGACCGTTGGCGAAAGTCTAATCTCGTCGATGGAATCTGGCCCACTGCGGCCGATCCTGTTGCGGCCGCCCAATTGGCTGACTTGACTCGCCAAAGAGACGATCTGCTGAAAGCGCTGAACACGCCTGAACGAACGGCTCGCCGAGCCATGCTCAGCAAGCAACTGACCGACGCTGAGCAGCAACTTTCGGTGCTCCCGGCCGGACGAATGGTCTACGCGGCCGCCACAAATTTCGCCGCTCAGGGGAATTTCAAACCGACCAACGGCACGCCTCGACCAGTACGACTTCTGCATCGCGGCAACGAAACGCAACCAGGAGAACCCGTTGAGCCCGGGACCATTCCACTGGCTTCGGCTGATCACTGGCAATTCGAACTGACGGCTGAACACACAGAAGCAGAAAGACGTGCGCTACTCGCCAAGTGGATTACTCGCGAAGAGCATCCGCTGACATGGCGATCGATCGTCAATCGCATCTGGCAATATCATTTCGGCCGTGCGATTGTCGACTCACCGAACGACTTTGGTCGCATGGGGCAGCAGCCCAGTCATCCCGAATTGCTGGACTGGCTGGCGATGGAGTTTCTTAAGAACGGCCAGTCCATGAAATCATTGCATCGGCTGATTGTCAATAGTTCTGTCTATCGCCAATCTTCAGACAGCAATCCTGCCGCAGAAAGTATTGATGGTGACAACCAATTCCTGTGGCGCATGAATCGCCGGCGTCTGGAGGCAGAAGAAATCCGCGACTCGATTTTGGCCGTCAGTGGCCGATTGAATCCCGAAATGGGAGGCCCCGGGTTCTATCTGTTCGAGCTGGAGAAGCCCGAGCATTCCCCTCACTACGAATACAACAAGTTCGATCCGGAAGATGTTCGCTCGCATCGCCGCAGTGTTTATCGATTCATCGTGCGCAGCCAGCCTGATCCCTTCATGACCACACTGGACTGCGCGGACTCATCACAAAGTACTCCTCGACGACACGAAACGCTGACAGCTCTGCAGGCATTGTCGCTCCTGAACAATCGTTTCAACGTGACCATGGCACGACATTTTGCCACGCGACTGAGTCAGGAGACGACGGCATCGGAAGAACAGATTCATCGAGCATTTATGCTGGTGACGGGTCGTGCCCCTGACGACGATGAGATCGCTCGTATGAAGGCATTTGCCGCAGAACACGGTATGCCGGCATTGTGCCGATTGCTCTTCAATCTCAGTGAATTTGTCTTTGTTGATTGATCGCCCATGAGTCGCTCTGCGCCAGCACATTTTGACCTTGATCGCCTGATCGCAGAAACGAGCGTTCAGCACGTGGAGTATCATCCCACGCTGCCATCCACGAGCATAACAGCTCTGGAACTTCTGCAGCCATTGTTAGATGTATCGCCGTCGTTGGTACTGACAAGTGAACAGACCGCCGGGCGAGGTCGCAAGGGGAATGTCTGGTGGTCATCTGGTGGCGCTTTGACTTTTACGCTGGTCGTCAATGCCGGTGAACTGCCAATGGCACCGGAGCGTCGTCCGATGGTCTCACTAGCTGCAGGGCTCGCCGTACGAGATGCTCTTCAAATACATGCACCGGAGCAGGAATTTGCTCTGAAATGGCCCAACGATGTTCTGTCGGGTGAACAAAAAATCTGCGGCATTCTGGTTGAACAGCACAGTCATGGGAATCGACAGGGTGTTCTGGTTGGCATTGGCGTCAATGTGAACAATTCACTCAGCGGGGCACCCGCCGAAGTCGCACAAAGAGCCACTTCCTTGTTTGATCTTCAGGGCAAGTCTTTCGATCTGACAGCCATCCTGATCTCGATCCTGCAGCGTCTCGATTTTCGAATCAGTCAGTTGACGACCCATCCCAGACTGGCACTCTCCGAAGCCAATCGTCACAACATACTGACGGGACGAACTGTCACTCTTCAATTGGCCGATCAGACCGTCACCGGCGTCTGCATTGGCATAGATGATGAAGGACAACTGGTTCTGCAGACAGAAGAAAAACTGCTTCGCTGCTCCAGTGGAATTGTGCTGCAATGGTAGCTCGACAGAGATAGCGCAAAGAGATAGCTCAGAAGGAGAATTTGGGACATGCGTCTGGGGACTGTTTTAACACCAATCTCTGATGAGAATCTGCAACTGGCGGCACAGTGCGGAGTCACAGATGTCGTGCATCGCTATCCAGGTCCTGATGCGGCAGTGCTGAAGAAAGCACAAGAAAGAATCGCCTCCTTCGGACTACAACTGTCCGTTGTCGAAGGCTATTTGCCGATTGAAAACATCAAACTGGGTGTTGATGATGGCACCGAAATTGCCGCGATGAAAACTCTGATTCGCCAGATGGCTGATCTGGATATTCGACTTCTGTGTTACAACTTTATGGCGGGCACCGACTGGTGTCGCACTCGACTCGATGCACCAGAACGCGGTGGCGCGAAGGTGACCGCGTTTCACCTTGCTGATGTCGAGCAGGCCGTGCTACTGGGCTACAAGGCACCAAATGCTCACTTTGATGAGCTGGCTAAACGACTCACACCAGAAAAGCTTTGGGAGCAATTGGAGCGACTGCTCAATGAACTGCTTCCGGTGGCAGAACAATGCGGAGTGACTCTGGCGATGCATCCGGACGATCCACCTTTGCCTCAATTGCTCGGCAAGCCTCGGATCATGCACAACGTGGCGGGCTTTGAACGACTGATGCAGCTGGCCCCAAGCGATTCGAACGCGATCTGTTTTTGCCAGGGTTCATTTGCCACGATGAATGTGGATATTCCCAATACGATTCGCCATCTGGGAAAACATATTCGTTATGTGCATTTTCGAGATGTCGTGGGCACCCCAGAATCCTTTGCGGAAACTTTTCACGACAATGGCCCGACCGATATGGCTGCGGCAATGCGAGCGTATCGAGACATTGGTTTCAGCGGACCGATGCGACCTGATCATGTGCCACAAATGGTGGGAGAGGACGACGGCGAGCCGGGCTATACGATGCTTGGCAGGCTCTTTGCTTACGGCTACATGCGAGGACTGATGCACGCCTCTGGATGCTGAATTCCATCCGCCAGAACACATTACGGTCCGGTTCAACTTTAAGACTAAAGGCAAATCGATGCTGACACCAGAAACGCGAGCTAAAGATTTCCCGACACTGACCGGTATCACTTATTTGAATTCGGCAGCCGAAGGGATTCCGCCGCTTTCCGTTGGAGTAGCTCTTCAACAGTACTTTGCTGATAAGCAAAAAGGCATGGATGGTAGAATTCCCCATGCGGCTCAGTGGGAGGCTGCTCGCCAGCGAACCGCCGAGTTGTATGGACTCACGCCGTCGGAAATTGCGATCTGCTCCTGCTCATCAGAAGCCTACAACCTTGCGGCCATGGCCCTGCGACTCAAAGAGGGCGACGAGATTGTTATCAATGATCTGGATTTCCCTGCTGGAGCAACGCCGTGGCTGCAGAAGGAAAGTCGAGCCACCGTCAGGATCTGGCGTGCTCGAGACTGGGTATTGCGGATTGAAGATCTGATTCCTCTGCTGAATTCACGCACGCGGCTGGTCAATACTTCGCTCGTGAGTTTCTTTAACGGACATCGGATCTCATTGCCGGAGGTCGCGGCAGCAGTTCGAGCCCATTCTGATTCACTGCTGTCTGTTGATGTGACTCAGGCGCTGGGAAGAGTTCCGCTGGATCTTCGTGATGCCGATCTGATTGTCAGCAGTACGCACAAATGGATTCTGGCATCTCACGGCGGTGGACTGGTTGGCGTACCAAGTCGTCGCGCGCAGGAATGGACGGTCCCGGCGGGCGGATGGTTCAACCTGAATGATGCCTTCGGCGCTGCTCGATTCGAACAGGCGGTCAGTAAACCTGGAGCCGCAAGCTTTGCTGTCGGGATGCCAAACTACCCAGCTATTTACGCCATCCGCGCGGGACTGGACTACATCTGTGAGACGGGAGTCGAAAAGATCGCAGCAACTGCAGATCCACTGGTCAGAGTGTGCCTCGAAGGACTTTCGAAACTGCCCGTGGATCTGATTACCCCAAACCTGCCCGGACATCTGGCCGGAATCATGGCGTTTCGACATCCGGACGCAGCTCGCATTCACCAGCATTTGCTGGCCAGGAACATCCACGTGATGCATCAGGCCGGTCGAATTCGAATTGCCATTCATGGTTACAACACACTGGCCGATATTGAACGGCTACTGGCAGAATTGAACGCAGTGGTTTCGTGAGCGAGTCCAAGTTGCTATCGTTTCGAGGTCTTTTCAATAAACCTCATCAGGAACCGATACATGAACTGGACTGATCTGACATGGCCCGAGATCAAGGCCCTGGCTCCGCATACTCCACTAGTCATTCCGGTGGCCGCCATTGAACAACATGGGCACCATCTTCCGGTCGCAACAGACAGCATGTTGCTGGGAGAAGTCATTCGCCGAGTTTCCGAAGAATTGAATGACAAAGTTCTGTTTGCTCCTCTGCAATGGCTGGGTAACTCCGACCATCACATGGACTTCAGCGGAACGCTTTCAGCCCGCCCGCGTACGTATCTCGATCTGCTGGGCGAAGCCATGGAGAACGGCATCATCCATGGGTTCCGCAGAATCGTGTTCGTCAATGGCCATGGCGGAAACATTGTTCCCGGCAAACAGGCTGTCTTTGAAGCCCGTCAGCGTTATCGCGATCGCGACGATCTACTGTTGCTGTTTTCAACCTACTGGGATTTTGCAAAACCGTGGGAGACTCGTAGCGATCTCGTCCAGCGTTCAATGGGCCATGCCTGCGAATTCGAAACATCCATGATCCAGCGGATTGCTCCTCATCTCGTGAAGAAGGACGTGAAGACTCTGGAAACTGTCAGTGTTGATTTTGGATTTGAGCCCGCCTATCGCGGATGGACAACCAAGGACCGAACTGTGCCTGGACATATGGGGTCACCTCAACTGGCAACTCCGGAGAAGGGAGAGCATCTGTTTGCGGAGTTTTCAAAGGGACTTGTGGAGTTCCTTGGGCAGGTCATCAACTGGGACGGCCGCGGCTGGGTGACTGGCGAATCACGATCATAGGAATTGATCGCGGCAAGTGTTCAGTTTCCGTAGGGCGTGACAAGCGGAGCGCAGGCACACCTTGTTTTTCACACACGATTTCAGATCAGAGGCGAATATGATCAGGCAGAGTTTAGCGGCGTTCATTCTTTTCAGCGGTGTATCGTTTGCCGCTGACGTCATCCCGGGTGTAGGACCAACCGGTGAAATCAAACAGGTACAAACAGGTTTTGAATTCACCGAAGGGCCGGCGTCAGACAGCCAGGGGAATCTGTATTTCACAGACATTCCGAAGAACCGAATTCACAAACTGGACAGTGCCGGAGCGCTGTCGGTATTCGTTGAACCATCCGGACACTGTAACGGTCTGATGATCGTTGGTGATCGCCTTCTGGCCTGTGAGATGGATGGACGACTGAAAGAATTCAGCCTGAAGGACGCGAAGGAAACGGTTCTGTCTGACAAGCACGGCGACAAGCGATTCAATGCTCCGAACGATCTTGTGATTGATCAAACAGGCGGCATCTATTTTACCGACCCGCGATTCCGTGCCCCGGACCCCTGGCCTCAGGGAAAAGAAGCCGTCTATTACCGCGCGGCGGATGGAAAAGTGACTCGACTGATCGAAGACCGCAAGGCTCCGAACGGCGTGATTCTTTCAACTGATGAGAAGACTCTTTATGTCGTGCCAAGCATGGAAAAGGAGATGTGGGCTTATCCCGTGGAAGCCCCAGGGAAGCTCGGAGCACCAAAACTGCTCTGCGAACTTAAGCAGGCACCGGGGGCAACCAATGGTGGCGGAGACGGGCTGACCATTGATACGGCCGGCAATCTCTACATCACCTCTGCACTGGGCATCCAGGTTGTGAGTGCGGACGGGAAGATTCTGGGAGTGATCGCTTTCCCGGAACAGCCAGCCAATGTCACATTCGGTGGTGCGGACCGGAAGACGCTTTATGTCACAGCCAGAAAGTCTCTGTATTCAGTGAGCATGGAAGCAACAGGACATGCTTTCCCCGGGCTCAAAGCGGCTGAATAATTCGGAACGCCAAATGACTTGTTAAAAGAAACGCCCCGAGCAGCACTCGGGGCGTTTTTATTTGCGCACATTCAACGTTTCAGCTTTTCGTTGTGAAAAGCACGCGGATCAGCCGCCACTGGACCAGCCGTAACCATTCAGCGACAGCACCAGAAAGACGATCCCGATGATCACTGCCCCCAAAGAGACAAACATCAGACCGTCATAGATCGTTGGATCAGAGTTTTGTTGTGACATTGTCGCCTCGTTCAATAGTACCGTTACGTGTTTCTTCAATCACCCGGCCGACGGCTACGTCCGGATAAACTTCAGTCACTTCGATCTGACAAACATACTTGGCGCCACGATAGATGGTCAACCGCATTGACTTGGTGATTCCATCATCGCTGCCAACTGAAATCTCAACCAGCTCAGCCGAACGCGATTCGTTCTTGCGAGCTGCTCTGACAACGCCGTTGACTTTTTCAGAGACGGGGAGGACCGGCCCCTTCAAGGCTTCTTCCCAATCAATATTGTTCTTGCTCAACACGCCACGCAAGCGTTCGAGCTTTTCGATGTTCGCCTGTTCGCGACGCACAGCTTCGTTATTCTGTCCCTGCAACTCAAGGACCTGGTCTTCCAGAGTACGACGCACAGAAATCCCGTCGACAACCCGATCATTCAGTCGCAGATTCTCGCTGCGAGCATCCGTTGTTTCTGAAATTCTAGCCTGAGCTTCCTGCTGAGCGATTGCCAGATCTGCGAGATGCTTATCTCGCTGCTGTTCCGCGTTGGCAAGGTTACCTAAAGCCTGAGCCAGGCTGGTTTCCAGACCAGTCACCTTGGCTTCAGCCATGACGGCTCGTTCAGTCTGCGTCTTGACATCAGCCGTCAGCTTTTCTTCGAGCTGCTGACGCGCGGTCTGCGCTTCGGTAAGCTGCAGATTCGTATTCTTCAATTTGTCTTCCGCAGTAGTCGCGCGATTCTTCCAGCCTTCATGAAATGTGTAGGCTGCACCAGCAAAGCACATAAAGCACAGGCTGAAGACCAACTGCAAAACTATCAGGATCTTGCCGACGACATTGTTCATCGAGCTGCTCCACACAAACCTGCGCAAGGTTCAAAAACGATCACAAGAATTTCGTAACTTATTCAACAGAGGCAACAAGACAACCCATTGCCCATGCACCGGGAAAGACACGACCTCCGAAACTGGCAGGCCAACTGTGGATCACCCGGTTCCACAACCAATAACTATTGAACTAAATCAGCGGGAACAGCAGCAACCGGATCTCCGCCAAGTTGGGCATGCCGGTCCTTCATCCCCTGATTCTCTATCTCTATTCGCACCAGACGATCCATCAAATCCCGTCGAATGGCTGTCAGCCGAAACAAATCGGTGCGAGCTTCCTCAAGTTCATGCCGCAGTCTCAGAACATCGGTTCTGCGTGCCGCTGTTTCTTCACGCGTTTCGCGAGACTTCACTGACAACGCCTGAAGCTCTTCGGAGCGAGTCTGCAGCAAAGTTGCGAGCTGATCAGCCGCGACCTTCAACTGCGCGGCTCGCTCTTTCATCGCAGTAACGTCCTGAGCCTGGCTTGCTTCGAACAAAGTGGCCTCTGAATCAGCGGTCGCTTTTTGAGCTGCCATCGCAGAGGACTGCTGCGAAAGATAATTCTTCAGGTCGCCATGAGCTTTGATCAACGCTTCGTAGGGAGAGCTGAAAGATCCTACATTTCCACGCTCGGCAGGATCCGCAGGGTTATTGCTGAAGCGACGGGTCACAGTCCACTTCGGAACCTCGCCCGGTACTTCTTCGAATGAGTAATTCATCATTGCCGGCGTGTTCATTTCCGCCCGCGCGTCCGGATGAACAAAGAACGTCGCCAACGCAGCACCCATCATGGACACGGCCACAACGGTGATGAAGACCGCAAAAACTTTGAAGATTGCTTGCTTCATAGGGAACTCAAACCCCTCTCGGGACGACACAAACGACGGCGACAAATCCAGCCAGACTAGCCAATTCGCCCAAACGGGATATAAGAAGCTCTGGAAAAAACAGAGTCAAACACAAATCCCCTCAGGTCGACCAATTCGCCAAAGACACTTGTCTGCGCGCGAACAATCGGTCCTCGTGCAGAGCTTTCTGGTCTGTGATATCGGTCCAAACCAGGTGCCATCCTGTCCATGGTCTGGGATTCCGGACCTCAATAGTCGACCCCGAATCCCTGTGGATCTGCATATTCGCTACATTCCGAACAGGCAAAGTAGCGAGAAAGCAATTGATTGTTCATTTGTACACACCGAATTCCAAAGAGTGTGACGGTAAAGATCTACGACGGGGTTCGATAAGAACTTCTTGACAGATTGCGACAGCGATATGGAACCAAGAGTCTGGCCGGGTAAGCCGAATCCACTGGGCGCGACATGGGACGGGGGCGGTGTCAATTTTGCTCTGTTTTCGGAACACGCCTCCAAGGTTGAGCTGTGCCTCTTCTCATCCGTCACAGATCGGACGGAGACTCACACCGTCAACCTGAAGGAGCAAACGGATCGAGTCTGGCATGGATATCTTCCGGATATTCGCCCGGGGCAGCTTTATGGCTATCGAGTGCATGGTCCGTACGACCCTGCCGCCGGGCATCGTTTCAATGCTCACAAAGTTGTCCTGGATCCCTATGCCAGAGCGATCGGGCGAGGCATCGGCTGGTCTGACGCGATGTTTGGATTTCGGATCGGCGATTCTGCCGAAGATCTTAGCTTCGACGACAGGGACAACGCATGGTGTGCACCGCTGGCCGTCGTCGTGGATCCTCAGTTTCGCTGGGGCAATGATCGACCACCGCGGACGCCGTGGCACCAAACGATCATCTATGAAACTCACGTGAAGGGTCAGACGAAGCGACACCCGGAAATCGCACCTCAACTGCGTGGAACTTACTCTGGCCTGGCCTCAAGAGCATCGATTGATCACCTGAAGAAACTGGGGATCACGGCCGTCGAACTGCTGCCGGTTCACTACCACGTGGACGACCGCCATCTCGTCTCACATGGGCTCTGCAATTACTGGGGCTACAACACCCTCTCGTTCTTTGCGCCGGACACTCGATATTCGGCGGCCAGCCAGCCAAATGAAGTCATCCATGAATTCAAAAGCATGGTCAAGCGACTGCACGAGGAAGGAATCGAAGTGATACTCGATGTGGTCTATAATCATACCGGCGAGGGAAATGAAAGAGGACCAACACTGTCGATGCGCGGTATCGACAATGCATCGTACTATCGCCTCATGCCCAACAACCGTCGTTATTATCAGGACTTCACGGGCTGCGGTAATACGCTGAACATGCAGACGCCTCGTGTTCTGCAGTTAATCATGGACAGCCTCCGTTATTGGGTGCTGGAGATGCACGTCGATGGATTTCGCTTCGATCTGGCCAGCGCGCTGGCCAGAGAACTGCATGACGTCGACAAACTCAGCGCCTTCTTCGACATCATCCTTCAGGATCCGATTCTATCACAGGTTAAGCTCATTGCAGAGCCCTGGGATTTGGGAAGCGGGGGTTACCAGGTCGGCAACTTCCCGCATCTGTGGTCCGAATGGAACGGCCGCTATCGCGACACGATTCGTCGATTCTGGGCTGGCGATGGCGGCCTCATCAGCGAAGTTGCCACGCGGCTGACGGGAAGCAGCGATCTCTATCAGCACAACGGCCGAAAGCCATATGCGAGTATCAACTTCATTACCTCTCACGATGGGTTCACACTGAGAGATCTGGTGACCTACCAGGAAAAACGCAACCACGCCAATCTTGAAGACAATCGAGATGGCGACAGCCACAACAACAACTGGAACTGCGGCGTCGAGGGCGAAACGACAGATCCGGATGTTAAAGCTTTGCGACTTCGACAGCGAAGAAACCTGATGGCGACACTATTATTGTCTCAGGGCGTGCCCATGATTCGCGGCGGCGATGAGATCGGCCAGACACAAGGCGGAAACAATAACCCTTACTGTCAGGACAATGAGCTAAGCTGGTTGAACTGGGATCTGGACGCGGAGCAAACCGAGTTCCTGCAGTTCTGCGAGCGAATGACGGAACTTTGTCGGTCTCAGTCAGTTCTGAGTCGCCGCAATTTCTTTCTGGGCCGACGAATTCGCGGAGCGGGCGTGAAAGATATTTCATGGCTGACGCAGGATGGCAACGAGATTGCTGATTCTGCGTGGCAATCCGGCCTTAGAGCCCTCGGAATGCGACTTAATGGTGAATCGATCGATGAAGTCGACGAACGTGGCAAACCAATTGTCGGAGATACTCTGCTGGCGTTGTTCAATTCTCAACGTGAGCCCGTCCAGTTCCAGCTTCCTCGACACAAGCCCTCTGAACGCTGGGTCACCTGGACAGATACCAGCCTTTCCACTTCAGAGACACCGGCCTACTCACATGATGATCGGTATCTGCTCAATGGACAAAGCGTGGTCGTGTTTGTCCTAAAAACCGGATGGCCCTCTGTCAAAACCGCTGTGCACTCATCGCATCCGATTCCTCGGTCTGAACTACATCTTCCCGGCAGCCTGTTTAACGAGCAGCCTCGGTAAGCAGAACAGCAGACGCTCACTCACGGACTGCTTATTCTTTTCACTGCAGGAGTTGAGGTCGAGTGTTCGCGGGACACATCATTGGCAGCGTTGCTTCAATCGTGACCGCGCACAGAATAGTCGCGCGAGACAAAAAAGCCGGACGTCTTGTCGCGGCGGAGTTCAAGTGACGTCTTCAACGTCACGAAAGACAGACTCGCGTGGCAGAATAGCCCATGAGTCTTCGGTGCCGATTTTCGGCACGCAGCATGTCTTTAACGAGTTCAAGAGAGACGGTTCTCAGGTCCACATTGGCCTGAATGAGAGCGTCATAAACGGCTTGTCCGGCATCGGATTCCAGCAGTTGACGTTCGAGCTGAAGATTGCTGATCGACATGATCAAATCCTTTCGTGGCAGTTCAGCAGGGAGGAAACAAAGAAGGGATCGAGGTTCGGTCGTTTCTCAGAAACAACTCGGAAAACGATTGATCTCCAACAGCATTCAGGGGGGGCCTCCTCCAGGAAGCCGAGTTCCCGGAGGATCATGAATTAAGCCTTGTGTCGCCGAATAACTGTCAGAACAACTTTACGTCTTTCCCTTCTGGCATCCTCTGTGCCGAATCATCGACAATGTCTGCCGAAATCTTCGGTATCGCCGTAAGTCCTTGCCAGACCTGATTTCTGTGCATGGCATGCATCGGCATTACCAGCCGTACATTCCATCTGGAAGATCAATCTGCGCCCGCCTTCTGATACCTCATGACATCAGGATGACGACGAGATCGAAAATCCGGGAACAGTCTGCCGATCGTTGTCAGCCACAACCTGAGTCAACCAGTCGCAGATGATTGAAGATTGTGCAATCTCACTTAATCAACCGGCATTGCCCAGATCAACTCAGAACTCACCCACGACTTCACCACCCTGAATTGTCGCCAGGGATTGATAAACTTCCTGATTGATATTCTCTGAGATGAATCGCACGGATCCGTCGGCCAGGCAAAACTGAGCACCGCCGGTGTGATTGCTGCTGAAATCGTCAAAGTGATGATGAGGATCGTTCGGAACATGATCCGCAGATCCACAGACCCGCTGAAATGCCTCTTCTCCCTCGGCGACCATACCGGGCCAGGAAGTATACCAATCCATATCGACTCTGGTTTTTCGCTCTCCAATCATAAACGTACCAGACGTGCCATCGGTGATTGACGCCATTCTGACACTGCTGTTGTGGTGAAACATGCCGCTTCCTTTGCAGGTTCCATCAGGCAGGACAGGTGCGTTTCCCGCAGGCAATTCGCAGTCATCCAGACTCTCCGGGCCAAAGACCGCGATATAGTTGGCGATCGGCAAACGGGCCAAGACCGGACCACCACCTTCTTCGTGCAAGTCGAACTGCAAGGGTTGTGGATCAGACGGACACTTGTAGGCATTGACCTGTGATCGCAGAAACGCAGCGTTAGCCGGATCAGTCAGCGGCAGGCTGGGATTGAACAGGCGATAGATGGCGTCCTGTTCAATGTAAGGCAGGATCGAAGTTCCCCAACCGACACCGCTGGTGCCTTCGTGAGCACTGGGCATCCGGAATTCATCAACCGCAATCCAACCCGGCGGGAACACACGATGACTATCATGATAGTTGTGCAGGGCCAGGCCGATCTGCTTGAGATTATTCTTGCACTGAGTTCTTCTGGCGGCTTCTCGAGCCTGCTGTACCGCAGGCAGCAGCAACGCGATGAGAACAGCGATAATTGCGATCACGACCAATAGTTCAATCAATGTAAATCCGCGGAGGGATCTTGATTTGGCAAACAACATAATATATGGCTCCGGAATGCCGCTGGCTGCGGACGAATATGCGCTGAGCGAGTCAGACCCGGCGCACGTTCGTGCGGCACGATTGAGAGGTCTGTTCGAGAAATCGGAAGGAGGACGAAGTGAAAACCTCATCACTCACTGGAGGGCATAGTGCTGTCAAAACCGCCTGCGCTGAGTAGGGAGCCTGATACCATCAGTGCTTGGCCCGCGCGCAGCAATTTTAGAGAAGCAACGTCAGGCAAGGCGGGGTGGGCCACGGGCGTCTGCAGACTGCGGAGCAGACGCGTCCACACTTTCACTGTCAATTGCGTCGCGAATCTCGCACGCATTCGGTCTCAACGAAACGGCACAATAGTCCGTTGATGTTGCAGACACACAAAGGGCCTGACAGACAGAACAGTCGTGGGAGTCGTGAGAATGCCCAGGAATGTCATGACCGGACCCATGCTGCTCGGGCAGAGATTTCGAGCGATGCTCTGAAGAGGAAGAATCAGCTGAATGCAGACGGTCTTTACAGGTTTGACCACATCCGGCTGTCTTGGATTTGCCTTGAGGAGCATCTGAATGAACATGATCGCTACAGTGGCCGGCGTCAACCAGATGCTGCAATTCGTGCAGCGGCTTGCCTAGCAACGAACACGCAAGAAATGCCACACAAGCGGCAATCCTGATAGCGTTTTCATGGATTAGGCGATGAAAAAGCACTTCAATGGTCCAACAAACAAAGGCTCAACAGCAGCCAGCAGAAAAGAGTATGGCCGTCGCATAGTCACATCTCAAGCCTCCATTATCCGGTACGCTGGAAAAACCGGATTGTCAGAAAAACTTGCGAAGAAAACTCCGCTTTAGGGCAAAAGACCCCATTGGAGGAAACCTGCTGACCACAACGACCGCCACAACCGGACTCGTCATAATTCTCACACTCAGCATACGCCGTTCCCATTCCATAATTGGCCCGGGAGGGTGAGTTGACTTTTGCGAAACCGGGAGGCTTGATCAGTTTTCGGGCTATGTTTCTGAAATGAAACATGTTGTCGAATCGCGTCGGGAAGATTTCCGTGCGACGCAAACTGCCGCACCGACGCGCAAACTGAGACGCCTGAACCATGCAAATCCTGGTCATTACCGATGAAGCGGAATTCTTTCAAAACGTTCACCGGCTGAGTCGTCAGGTCATAGGTGGGGCGAGGGTCACGCATATCAGCAGGGACACATGGAGTCGATCACCTGCCGTATCCTTCGGCAGGAATGATGTCTGTATCGTGCAGCCAGAATACCTCAGGATGGATGAAGTCGAACAAAATTCGCAAAATGCGTTTGCAGTGATCGGCCGAGTTTGTCAAAACAACGTAATGCCGGATTCCTGGCTTCCTGTCTCGCGCAATGATTTGATCCTCCGTCTGAGGGAACTCCCAGTCATGACAACTGAAGCGACCATTGTCGAGGAGGTTGTTGTTCAGTCGCCGCATGTCCGGCTCGCTCAGTTCCGCGTTCCCACCCACTGCCGCCTGATACCGAAACTTCGCGACCGCCTGATGCGTGGCATTCAGGACTATCATGTGGCCGAAGGCACGAAAGAGAATCATTTCTGTATGGCGCTGGAGGAGGCACTCAACAATGCCTTCTACCATGGGAATCTGGAGATTAGCTCCGAACTCAAGGAAGACGGTTCCTCTCGCTTCGTTGATTTGGCTGCAGAACGCGAATTACTGTCTCCCTGGTGTCATCGCAGTGTTTCGGTCACGGAACTCGTCAGCCCGTTCGGGCTCTGGATTACGATCCGGGATGAGGGAAACGGTTTCAATGTTCAGGCGGCTCTTGATCGCTGCAACGACCCTGAAGCATTGCTGGCGAGTGGACGTGGCCTGCTGTTGATGCGAGGTTTCTCAGACGAACTGTTCTTCAATCCCTCCGGTAATGAAGTCACACTGGTACTCTATAGCGAAAGCCAGGACCGCGAACTCCCATTGGGAACAAACAACTCGGTTGGCACCGAACGTCGACTGGTGGTTGCCTGAAGAATCAGCTTGCCCTACTCCAGTAGCGTGAGCGTGACTCTGCGAACGTCCATCACGGATTTCCCAGGCATCTCTAAAGCTCTCAGGGTCATCGGCCCCTGACCAGATGGCAAGTTGATTTCACCAAGTTTCAAAGTGTGAAATTCCTTCATCTGACTTTCACCATCCGGTCGAGGCAGAGTGTCCTGATTTGTGTACAAAGGCGGATCCCACCCCGGCTCAACTCGCCCGGTAAGCCGCGAATTCTGATACGCCAGTTCCACCAGAGAACCTGCATCGGCAACTTTGCAGGTGTAATCAATCGTGACTTCGTAATTTCCGGCTGCATTCACGTCCAGCAGCCAGACCATGCTGTCTTCAACGCTGGTCCAATTGACGAAGTACGAGCAGTTAGGTGCCGCACTGCTGCGTTTGATCCCACCACGAGGTTCACCATCGCGTGCCGGAAGTATTGTGATCGGGAACTCACGGTACCCGACAGGGATTGGCCGCGGATCAATTGCATTGCCTCCGCCGGGCTTCGTTTTTCCTCCGGTCGACTCTCCCTTCGATCGTGCATCAGCAAAGCCGAACATCTCTTCACGCCAATTACTAACGGCCTCTTTTAACTGAGCCACCAGCTCCGGCTCATTTTCGTTAACAGGCTTGGTCTGGCCCGGATCGGCCACCATATCAAACAACTGGCCAGAATTATCCAGCCGATGGGTTTGAGTGCGTACACTGATGTTGCCGGCCCATGTCGAAAAGATCATTCGCTCCGGCCAGGTCACTGATTGCTTCCGAAGCAGTGGACTCAGATCACGTCCATCAAGCGGTTTGACTCCAACTCGTTGAATCCCCGCCAGCGATGTCAGAGTCGGCAGCAGATCAATCGCACCCGCAATCTGTGTGACCGTATTTCCGGCGGGAAGTTCTTCCGGCCAGCGGAGATAGCAGACAGAACGCACACCACCTTCATCTGTTGTCGCCTTCCGCCCCTTCATGCCGCCTGTCCATCGCATGGTGTTGGGACCGTTGTCGGAGAAGTACAGAACAATCGTGTTGTCGGCGAGACCATGCTCTTCAAGTCGCCGCAGAATGCGACCGACGTTGCGATCCTGATTCTCGACCATCGCCAGCGCACATCGCGTCTCATCGAGAACTTCTTTCGACGCATCTGTCGCTCGTTGAACAATGGGACGATCTTTAAATCGCTGCCAGTCTTCCGGAGGCGCGGCCCATGGCGAATGCGGCGTGGTGAACGGGACGAAACAGAAGAACGGTTTCTCTTTGTTTCGATCAATGAAGGAGATCGCTCGATCCGTGCAGACATCTACGATGTAGCCCTGCGTGCGAATCATGCGACCATTATCTTCCAACGGCGCATCGAAGTACTCGCCCCAATGACCAGAAGAGTGCCCAAAGTACTCATCGAAACCGCGAGCCATCGGATGATACGGCCACTGACTTCCGTTATGCCATTTGCCGAAAGCACCGGTTGCGTATCCAGCAGCCTTGAAGGCGTCCGCAATCGTCTTCTCGTCCAGATTCAGCCGTTCCTGCCCGGTCGACACTCCTCGAACACCGCCACGCGGATGATATCGACCCGTCAGAAATTCCCCGCGTGTCGGTGCACAAACCGGGCACACAAAAAAACGGTCAAGTGACACGCCACCTTGAGCAATCGAATCAATATTGGGTGTACTGACCTGTTGATTGCCCGATTGGCTGTAATCTCCCCAGCCCGCATCATCGGCCAGAAAAACGACCACGTTTGGTGGCAAGGCCGCAGACAGTTCAGGCATTACGAAGAACACAAGCAAGGCGACCGCTGAAACTATCAATCTTCTGAGCATGTGGCGGACTTTTGTCGGAAAAAACATAAGGAGAGGGCTCAGCCGAACACTTTGCGGATCTGTTTTCAGAACAGCGTATTTCACGAAAACACCGAAACGCCCTGGCTGTGAGACACTACGAAGAGACTGGTATAATCCCACGGAAACGTCTGTACCAGCGTTGAAGGGTCCTTCTGTCCGGTCGTCATGAATGCCGCCATTCCCTGATCCCGTCGCTTGTAGCCTGAGGAAGGCTTCCCGATAATAGTCTGTTCGTCGAGGGCAGGTCCTGCTGCCCTTCGACTCGTAGCGGTTAGAGTCCTGGACGGAACGATCCCGAACCATTTTTCTCGTCGTCAGAGGCGAGCGAGATGAAGCACATCATCGGGATAAGACCGACAAGCCAATCGGCTCGGAGGTACTATCCTCCGTTGGAATTTTTACCGCTGACATGTCCCACCATTCTCAAGGCGAGAATCCATGAAACTGACGTTAGCGATTTTTGGAGCATTCCTGATGACATCTGTTGTGTCCGGCGCTGAACCGGTCTCCGAACCTTTCGGCAAGACCAAAGACGGTCAAGCCGTTGAACTGTATACGCTGAAGAATAGTACGGGCCTCGTGGCAAAAGTGATGACTCGCGGTGCCACTCTGGTTCAATTGCATGTTCCTGATAAGGACGGCAAAGCGGCCGACGTGATTCTGGGCTTTGATGATGTCACAGGCTATGAATCCGAAGACAACCAGTACTTTGGATGTACGACGGGGCGCGTCTGCAATCGCATCGCCAAAGGAAAATTCACGCTCGAAGGCACAGAGTACACGCTGGCGATCAACAACGAACCAAACCATCTTCACGGCGGACTGGACAAGAGCCTGGATAAGCTCGTCTGGAAAGCAAGTCCTTACTCCAATGAAAAAGGGCAGGGCGTGAAGTTCACTGTGACCAGCCCTGACGGCGATGAAGGTTACCCGGGAACTCTGGAAATCACGGTCAGCTACTACGTGCCCAACGACACAAACTCCATCTCCATTTCTTACACAGCAATCACAGACAAGGCGACGCCGGTTAACCTGACAAACCACGCCTACTTCAATCTCGCCGGTGAAGGCAGCGAGACGGTGCTGAACCACAGTCTGCGACTGAATGCCGACAACTACACCGTATCCGATGACACGATGATTCCGACCGGGGAAATTGCCCCTGTCGAGGGCACAGATCTCGACTTCCGCGAACGAACAGTGATCGGTAAACGCATCGAATCAATCGGCAAAACAGCTGCGATCGGCTATGACCATAACTTCGTATTGAATGCACGCGAAGAAGGCAAGACGATGACTCTGGCCGCGATCGTTGTCGAAAAAGAGTCAGGTCGCCGCATGCTTGTCATGACGACCGAACCGGGCATTCAGTTCTACTCCGGAAACTTCCTGAAGGGTCAGAAGGGCAAAGGCGGAAAGACCTATGCCCACCGCAGTGCTTTGTGCCTCGAAACACAGCACTATCCGGACTCGGTGAATCACGAGAATTTCCCGACGACAATTCTGAAGCCGGGCGAGAAGTACGAATCAAAAACAACCTACACTTTTGAGATCGAGAAGCCTGAACCTGCTAAGAACTGAGCCTCTACGGATTTGGTTCGAAATAGTATCCTTGAATGGTGTGCCTGCGTTCGCCGCGGCGAACTTGTCACACCCTACAAATTCCAGCGTTTTTCTGTAGGGTGCGAAAAGTGAGCGTCAGAGAACGCAGGCACACCGGTTGTATCTTCTCTTGAGCCGGATGTTGTTTCGGGCCTGTTCCTAACTCGTTTGGTCTCTCGGCTTGATATCGAACGAATCGCTCACGTTGTTGGCGATCTGCAACTCGTGAACGACTTGAGCATCAACAATAAAGAAGTAGTCGACAGAAGTGTCATTCAGCAGCAGGCTGCGGAGAACAGATTTTTCCCAGCCCGCCGGAGAGATTTATGTGGCCGGAAGGTGAACAGACTCAGGAACTTCTCAAGGGGGTCACTGATGGTGATTCGCAGGCTGTCAATCGCCTGATGGATCGACATCGGGAGGCTGTTCGGCGCATGATCCAAATGCGACTCGATCAGGCCGTGGCTCGTCGAGTCGACGCCAGCGATGTCGTGCAGGACGTCCTGATGGAAGCGTCTCAGCGTCTGAAGGACTATCTGGCGAATCCGGTGATGCCGTTCCATCTTTGGCTGCGACAATTGGCCAAAGATCGCATCATTGATATGCACCGACGCCATCGAGCCGCTCAGCGCCGCTCGGTGGATCGGGAGCAAAACATGAGCGGCCTTGGGAACGACGAGCAATCGGCCGCGGATCTGGCGGCTCTGTTGAAAGATGCCGAACTCACACCAGCCGCTGCTGCTCTTCGCAGAGAAATGGAGCAACGGTTTCTCGTCGCTCTGGATCAACTGGAAGAGAACGATCGCGAAATCGTCGTGATGCGACACTTCGAACATCTGGGCAACAGCGAAGTGGCCGAAGCTCTGGGACTATCTCCACCAGCCGCCGGAATGCGCTATCTCCGCGCAATTCGCCGACTACGCGAACTACTCGGCAGCGATGACGCGTCAATGAGTTCCTGACTCGGCGAGCGGCAGGGCGTCAGCCCTCCGAGCTCTGCACGCGATCGCCAACAGTCTCGCTCGGCCAAAGGAAGAGCAGGGCGACCAGCGCGACGACTGGGGCGATGCCGGCGACTGCAAGTCCGGCATCATACGAATGAGTCCGGTCCACGATCTTTCCAAACACCGACTGCATCGGTGAAGAAACCAGCCACGCTAATGCTCCCAGCAGGCCGGCTGTCTTCCCCATGTGTCGTTCACTCGTTTCCTGCGACATCGAATAGTAGCAGGGGAACAAACCCAGTGAGCCCGCTGCGATAATCAGCAACACAATATAAAGCCCGGGCCCAAGCGGCAGAACGGAAGCCACTGTCGTCAAGGCCGTCAGAGCCGCGCAAAATCCAAAGACCAGCATTCGCGATCGATGAGGACTCATCCCTTTTTTCGCCATCCAGAGCGTCATCGCCCCGGCAGCAATGCAGCCAGCATCAGCCGCGATGTAGTAGGCGGAGTTAAACAGCAGGGCAGTTTTCTCTGTAGCGCCGCGCCCTTCCTGTAAAAACGCAGACAGCCATGCTCGAATCAACTGCCATGTCAGATTGATACAGATCACAACTGGCACCAACGTCCAGAACTTCCGGTTGGTCAGGCATTCCCACAAGAAGCCGGAGTCCTTCGACATGTCATGGGCTTCTTCAACTTTTGGCGCCGGCAAATCATCTGCGCGAGTTGAAAACAGCCAGGCCAGAGCCCAGACAACTCCGAGTGATCCGATAATAATGAACGGTGATCGCCAGGCACCGGCCGCTTCGTTGTTGCCGACGATCATGAGAATCACCGGTGGCGTCAGAATGGCACCAATGGCACCGCCGCTTTGCAGGATACTGTTGCCCATCGTGCGTTTACTGCTGTCGAGTACGATCTTTGTGGTCCGCAGCGCACAAGGCCAATGACCGGCTTCGAAAAAGCCCAGCAGAATTCGGCAGACCAGCATCGATTTATAATCACTGCAGAATCCCGTGAGCACTCCAATTGTCGACCATGCCAGCAGCACAGCCGGATAGAGAAAGCGAACAGAAATACGATCGGAGAGAAATCCAAAGAACAAAGATCCGACAGCAAACGACCAGCCAAAACCCCATTCAAGATTCCCGTAGAGTTCATTACTGAGCGACAACTCCCGTGTAATGCGGACCTTCAGATTCGCCAGAGTCTGACGATCCATATAGTTGATCATCGTCGCCAGCAGCAGCAATCCACTGATCCACCAAACCCACGTCGACGACCGCGGGGCGGGAGACTTATCCGCGGACGGCACCTCGGGAGACTCGAAGGTATTATGAGCAGTCGACATGCAGCACTTTCTGAGATCTCAGAGGAGGCAGGAAAAATGGCGGGATGCGCATAATGGTCGTTTCGTGGCACCGCTTCAACGCGCTGTCACTCGAGAATCAATTGATTCGTCCCGAAAAACACCACGAATGTGGCATAGAACCTCACCCTGTCGACGCGAAACCGGAACAATACTTCGGAAATTCATGTCCACCGAATTCAAACCAGTGGTTCGACAACCGACCAAGCATTCTGCTTATCCCGGATCGCATATTCAGCCAGAGTTGGAAAAAGCGGGCGACAGCTTAGACTGGCGGTTCCGGATTCTCTGCTTCCATTACTTCGTGAGGCTGTTGCTGTGCTGCATTCAACTTTCCAAAAGGCGTTCGTCCGACTGTCTTCCTTCGGCGCACTCTTGATGTGTAGTTCGCTGGGGCTTTCAAATGAGCCCTTGAACGTTGCCGGAGCTATTGCCGAAGTGGAGCCGATTCAGACAACTCCGACCGATTGGCCGTGGTGGCGAGGGCTGCAGCATGATGGTATCGCCAGCGCGGATCAGAATCCTCCGGTCAAATGGAGCGACTCCGAAAACATCATCTGGAGCGCACCAGTTCCTGGTCGTAGTCATGGATCACCAATCGTCGTGGGTGATCAGGTTGTCCTGACAGCTGCTGATCATGATCGCAAATTGCAGTCAGTGCTCTGCTTTGATCGCAAGACTGGCAAGCAGATCTGGGAGACCGTCGTGCACGAAGGCGGACTGGATATAAAGAACAATGAAAAGTCGTCGATGGCCTCTTCTTCAGCCGCCTGCGACGGCAAGCGATTCTTCGTCAACTTCCTGAACGGTGACTCCGTCTTTATGACGGCTCTCGATCGGAACGGCAAAAAGATCTGGCAGACGAAGCTGACCAACTACATCAATCACCAGGGTTTCGGATCTTCTCCACTTCTGTACAAGGACCTCGTGATTGGTGTCTCAGACAATAAAGGTGGCGGAGCCGTCGTGGCGATGAATCGAGCGACCGGTGAGATCGTATGGAAGCGGGACCGGCCGGCAAAACCAAACTACTCTTCACCAGTCATTTTCAACGTAGCTGGCAAGGATCAAATGTTCCTGATTGGCTGTGACCTGGTGACCAGCCTCAATCCACTCACAGGAGAAACGATCTGGGAAGTTGAAGGAGCCACAACTGAATGTGTGACAACAACCGTCACCGACGGAAAGCACATCTACACCACAGGAGGCTATCCGAAGAATCACGTTTCAGCCGTGGCCGCTGACGGTTCGGGAAAGTTGATATGGGAAAATCCAACTCGATCCTACGTTCCTTCGCTGCTTACTCGCAACGGCTATCTGTACGCGGTGATGGATGCCGGAATCGCCATGTGCTGGAAGAGTGATACCGGTGAGGAAGTCTGGAAGGGCCGACTAAACGGAACCTTCAGCAGTTCGCCGGTGATGGTCGGAGACCTGATCTACGCGAGCAACGAAGAGGGCCAGACGTTTGTCTTCAAGGCCTCGACAGAGAAGCTGGAGATTGTCAGCACCAACCAACTGGGCACGAGCGTCTTCTCCACGCCAGTCTTCTGCGGCAATCGCATGTACCAACGCATCGCTGTCGACAAAGACGGGAAGCGTCAGGAGATGTTGTACTGCATCGGGCAATAGGCACGAGTAGCGAACGACTTATCGACCATGGTCACACATTTGTTAAGTCTGAGTGTTTTGTAGGATGTGACAAACGAAGCGCCGGCACACCATTTGGCGGCCATCTGGTGTGCCTACAGCTTGTCCATTTGAACAAATCCGCCATCGTGGCTTAACGACTGGCCATGCGTCGATCGTTCCATGTCGACGGACGATTCGTCTCAATCCCATGCAACGGAGATGGTGCACCCTTGCGAGACACCAGTCTTAGCAGGATTCCTGTCTGAATGTCCGCCAGGATTCGATCGTTCCACGACTCAAACCCGTAGTCCGGTGAAGGATCAAAGACTTCCAGAATTTTGGACTTTCGACAAGTCCCGAGACACACCACAGTGTGACCCACCTCTGTCCCAAACCCCGACTCAACGGAGTTCTCAGCAGCTTCTCGCTTGAACGTCAGAGCCAGAACTCCCGGAGGATTCTCGCTGCCGGTCAATTGCTTTGGAGTCACTTCTTCGACAACGACATCCCATTCTGTTCCGGCCGTCTTGATCTTCAGACCGCGAAAAACACCCAGCCAGTGTGTACCACTGCGAGTTAAACATAACGTTGCAAGTTCTTCCTCCGTGGCATCGATCCCGTGAAGCCTCAACAGCCCGGCCGCACAGGCGGCGGAGCAGGTTTGCTTAGTCGTCTGGAACTCAAAGATGCGGCCGGAATGATCAAGCATCCCGCATTCCGGAGCATCGCCCAACAACGGACTGATCAGAGAAAAGCCGCTCAGAAAGCCCAAAGCCGTCGCTAACACTAACCGGCGGAAGAACGCTATCGTCTGAGTCTGAATGCAGACACCGATAAAGAAGGCGGCGGCGACCGGCAACCAGTTGCCTAACACAATCGCGTTGGAGAATGGCAGAATTCTGGCCAGAACCGGACGGTCCCAGATCCAGAGCATGTAAGCAGCACCGCCGGTGGTCACCAAGGCTAGTGCAAGAACCATCAGAATTCGACCACCCCGTTTCTGCAGCCAGGCTCCTGCCATGCAGAACGCGAAACACAGGACCAACATCCCGAGCACGCTAAGTACCAGGTCGAGCATAAGGCTGTTCTCCGAATCAGTTTTCGAGAACGAAAAGGCCGACCTCACCTCATGTGGGGCCAACCGGTCAGATCGCCATTTGTGAATTCTGTATGAATATTGTGCGATTTTTCTGTGAATCAAACAATATCTTTCATCGTCCTCTGGACCGGAATTAATAGTTAAAAGTCAAAAAAATGGGGGTTTCGTCCATAGCCCCCGAACAGCATGTCATCACACAAAAATGCGAATTCGCTCCTCAGCCCTCGACGATGTTGCGATCCGCTCGCACAATGACCAACCTGGACTGAGGTTTTTCAGTCCACGCGGCCAGTTCAGCATCTTCCAAACGATCTATCCCTGCTTTCCTGAGATACCCCGTGCAGACAATTCGCGTCATCGACTCCCATACCGGCGGCGAGCCTACTCGGATCATCATCGAAGGTGGCCCGGATCTTGGCCGCGGCCCGCTTTCGGATCGGCTCCTGACCTTTCGCGATCGCTTCGATGAGATTCGCTCAGCCGTCATTAATGAACCCCGAGGATCCGATGTCCTGGTTGGCGGCCTCCTCTGTGAGCCTTCCGATCCAAACTGTGCAGCAGGCATCATCTTTTTCAACAACACGGGCTACCTGAACATGTGTGGCCATGGGACGATCGGGCTCATGGTAACGCTGGCGTGGATGAAGAAGCTGGGGCCTGGTTCGCATCGTATTGAAACGCCCGTCGGTGTCGTGACTGCAACTCTCATAGACGACTGCCGAGTCTCCGTGCGAAACGTGCCGTCCTGGAGATATCGCAAGGCTGTTCCCGTCAATGTTCCCGGCCATGGCACCGTCACGGGCGATATCGCCTGGGGCGGAAACTGGTTCTTTCTGGTCAGTGACCACGGCCAGAACCTTAGTCTTTCTCGCTGGAAGGAGTTGTCCGACTTTACGCTCCAGATCCGAGCCGCTCTTGAGAGAGACGGCATCACGGGAGCAAACGGTGGGCTGATTGACCACATCGAACTCTTCGGACCTCCTTCAACTTCGGAATCCAACAGCCAGAACTTCGTCATGTGCCCAGGTGGCGCCTATGATCGTTCGCCATGCGGTACCGGAACGAGTGCGAAACTGGCTTGCCTGGCGGCCGATGGAAAACTTCTGGCGGGTGCCACCTGGTTCCAGGAAAGCATTGTCGGCAGCATTTTCGAGGGGAGCTGGCAACCGGACGATTCGACAGTTCCGACCGGAGCCGACCCCGTTATCATTCCCACCATTACCGGCTCCGCCTGGGTGACCGGCGAATGCAATCTGATTCTTCAACCAACGGACCCGTTTCGAGCGGGAATTCGAACATGACTTCTCAAAAACATACGGTGATCATTGGCGGAGGTATCATCGGAGGATTTGCGGCCTGGTATCTGGCTCAAACAGGTCGACAGGTCACGCTGATCGAACAGGGACAGTTTGGCAAAGCGGCTTCTCACGGGAACTGCGGATATGTCAGTCCCAGTCATGTGATTCCACTGGCTCGACCAGGACAGCTCTCCAAAGCCATCAAGGGAATGCTGAGCCGTCAAACCGCGCTTCGCATTGAGCCGACGAAACTGTTCAGCCTGGCTCCGTGGCTGCTGAAGTTTGCTCTCCGCTGCAATTCGAAGAACATGATGGAAGCAGGGCAGGCTTGCCATCCGCTGCTGCAGTCTTCCGCAACTCTGTATCGCGAAGTTTTCGAACAGCAGAACATGCAGGTCGAATGGAAGACGGACGGTCTGCTGTTTGTCTTTCGTGATCAGCATGAATTCGATGAGTACACCGCTGTCGATGCATGGCTGAAACAACATTTCGACATGGCCGCTGAGCCGCTCGCTGGAAAAGCTCTGACGGAACTTGAGCCTGCTTTGAAACCCGGACTCGCCGGTGCGTGGCTTTATCGCTGCGACGCTCATCTGCGACCAAGCAAACTCATGAGCGAAGTTCGTCGCATCATTACAGGGCAGGGCGTTAAGGTTCTCGAAAACACTGCAATGAAGGGCTTCGCCTCAACCGGTGATCGCGCGACAGCCGTGACGACGAACGGTGAGACCATCTCAGCGGATGAATTCGTCGTGGCGACCGGTGCATGGACTCCGCTGTTGAACGAAGCGGTCGGCATCAAACTGCCGATTCAGCCAGGTAAGGGCTATTCGATTACGATGGCACGACCAAAAATCTGCCCGAAGTATCCGATGATTCTGGAAGAGTGTCACGTGGCCATCACACCATTCGACACGGGTTATCGCGTGGGCAGCACGATGGAATTCACCGGCTACGACTCCACCCTGAACCGACATCGACTGAACTACCTGCGGTCCGGTGCTGCTCAATATCTGCACGAACCAACCGCTGAACCGGTTGAGGAAGAATGGTGCGGCTGGCGACCCATGACTGCGGACGGTATTCCGTTCATCGATCGATCGCCTCGATTCAACAACGTCTGGATTGCCGCCGGTCACAGCATGCTGGGAATCTCAATGGGCACCGGCACAGGTAAATTGATCGCCGAAATGGTCAGCGGTCAGAAACCTCACCTGGATGTGACACCGTATCGAGTGAACCGATAGTTGAAATGGTCGGCCAGCGTTCTCGATGTTGGCTGTTCCCACCCTGCGAAACCAATGAACTCTCAGACTATCCTCGCGTCAACTCGGGGATCGGCTTGCCGGAGTTCAGAATCGGGACTGGTCGACCCGTGAAGTTTTCAATCGCGACGTTGGCATAATCAATCTGAAGATGTTTGTAGATCGTCGCCAGAAAATCGCCCGGTTCGACGCGTCGATCGATCGGATCTTCGCCTCGAACATCGGTCGCTCCAATCACCTGACCGGTTGGAATACCGCCGCCGGCAAAGATCATGGAATTCGCTCGCGGCCAATGATCGCGGCCGGGCTGAACAACGCCAGCTGCGGCACTGGCCACACCGCCGCCGCTGCTGGCCACGTAACTGATTCGCGGCGTACGGCCGAATTCTCCCGCGACGACAACCAGAACTCGCCGATCCAATCCACGTGCGTAAATATCTTCAATCAACGCGGAAACAGCCTGATCAAATAACGGCGCACGGAACTTGTTCGCATCGAACACATGATGGTTCACCGCATGATCGTCCCAGTTGGCGACTCGACCACAAAGCGGACCATCAAACTCGGTCGTGATGATCTCAACACCAGCTTCGACCAGTCGTCGAGCCATCAGGCATTGCTGGCCCCAGGCATTCATGCCGTATCGCTCACGAACCTCTATCGGTTCCTGTTTAAGGTCAAAGGCCGCACCGGCCTCTGGACTTGTCAGCAGGCTGAGAGCCTGACCTTCAAAACGGCCGATGGCATCCAGTGTCCCTGAAACATCCAGCCCACTGCGCAGTCGATCGAAGCCACTCTTCAAAGACATGCGACGTTGCAAGCGGTCAAGGTTCTCGGCCGGCATACCGATGTTTGGCACCTCGAACTTAGGATTACTGAGATCGCCAACCACTGAAAAAGGTCGATACGCTGCTCCAAGATAAGTCGGACCAGCGATAGTAAAGTTGTCGTAGTTGTCGACAGGATTCACGGCAATGTAATTGGGCAGACCGCGAACCGAGTCACGGCGCAGATAGCTGGCGATCGACATCCAGTCCGGCAGCACCGGAACAAGTTTGTCCTGAGGATCCGGATCACCGGCCAAAACCTGCAATGAACCAGCCGGATGTCCACCACCCGTATGAGCAATCGATCGCAGGATGGAGTACTTATCTGCAATCGTGGAGAGTCGCGGCAGAAGTTCGCAGATCTGAATCCCGGGGACGTTGGTGTCGATCGGAGAATACGGGCCACGGAACTCCAGAGTAGACTGAGGCTTCGGGTCAAATGTCTCCAAGTGGCTGGCACCACCGCGCAACCAGACCAGAATCACGGCCGTTCGTTCGCTCGCAGCAGCTCGGCTCTCACTGGCCAATGATTGATTTTGCAGCCGAAGCACATCAGCCAGACTCAATGACGCAAATCCGCCGAGTCCCGCTTTCAGTATTGTTCGGCGAGGATGTGATCCAGGTATCATGAGATAACTCGATTCCGATGGGGAATGCCACAACTTCAATCTGTCAGCAGATAGTCTGCCATACTTGTCGCCCTGCGAGCAAATCCCGTCGGCGGAGCGACGGGTGTACAGTACACCCGTCGCTCCGCCGACGGGAACTCATGCGTCCTCAACGACACGGGTCAATGTGGGCCACAACGATCAGGAAGTCAACAGCGGGTTTCAGAATTGGGGAATCTTTGGCTGCTGTGTTTCCTGAATTTTTAATAGTTCCTGAGCCACACTCATTTGTTGCTTGAAGCACTGCTGCCAAGTGTCACGCCATTCCTGAGGTATCTCGTCCGGCGTCAACTTCTGCATGTAATAGTGAATCCCATCAAACTGTTCGAAATCACTGTACTCATCATCGATCTTCAGCAACGGTGATTGATTAATTCGAGCAACAAACCAGACATCTGATGCGCCCGGAAAAGAGGGCTCCGGCTCAATCTTCTTCTCGTAGTTGTACCAGTGGCGATTCGTCGTTACGCCAACAGTAAGGTTTGATGATGCACTGCTGGTGGTTGCAGTCGCGGCAACTTCGCCGAGCATGATCTCCCCACAACCCGGAGAAAATTTCAGCCCGGAGACGGTCATCCCCCCGGAGGGAACATGAGCGACTGATGTAGTCAGAAGCAAACGGCATTCAGTCAGATCGAAGGGATGTTGGTTCTTCACAGACACGGTCCATTGACCTGGTATAACGTAGGTCCACGATTCTCCACCCCTCAAATTTGCGTCAAATGTCAGCGTGCCCTCAGGACGAAATCTCAACTCGACTTGAACTCCCCGCAACTCAGGGTCATAAGCGGTGGCAATGCTCTGACGAACTCCCCACGGAGTTATCGGGACACCAATCCGAAACGCATCCGGCTCTTCCTTCAACAAACTGGGCTGAACCGAAAACGGAGCATAGCCAACGGCTGCCTCTGTTTGCCCCGAGTTGTACATCGCAAATCGAGAGTAGTAGTCGCTCCTGTCCGTCGACTTCTTCCGCAGTAACTGCAGATCAGTTTCCTTTCCTCGTACGGCCACTTGCGTGTTCCGCCCACCAGCCGACTGAAGCTGAATTTGTGCGACCTGAACCGCTCCTCCCGAACCTCCTACAATTACAGATTGCCAATGCAGATCGCCGCGACTGTTCCGTAAATAGCTTCCCAGTAACCCTGCGGCCATACACGCGATGGTCACAACGGAAACCGTATACGTCATGACTCGCCGGCGATTCGATCGAAACATCAGCAGTGCCACAACGCCCGAAAACAGCAGGTAGATACTGAAGACAGCCAGCACCATCAAACGAGTGTAGTCGGCATTCGAAGTGCCAACATAAGCACGGGGCAATTGGTCCGGTATCGAAAGCACGCTGTATCTTGAAAGTTGAGAAGACGCGTCCAGCAACTTCTGGACGGCCTGGGAATCATCCTTAGAGAACAACCCTCCGCTGTATTCACGAATCGATCCAACACCACAACGATACACCTGAAGCTCGTCCTGCAGAACGGCCGGCAATGACCTTAAAGGAGCAGCCTTCTTCAGGCGTTCAAGGACTTCCTTTGACGAGTCATGCACGAATACCGTTCCCCCCAGACACACCCAACGGCCAATCGCGTCCCATTGCGGATCATTCAGCATGTCGACTTTCGCCGTTTCAGAGAACAGCATTGCCTGAGCGACTGTCAGCGGTCCCGGATGTTGAGGAACCTGCCATGACTTTGCTGAGACTGGCTGCACGGACCGGCCAAAACCAAGCCGCGGTGTAAATCGATCGCCAGCGGACCCTACGGATTCCGGAGCCGACGTTGCAGACTGCTGTGAACCCGGAGCAACAGACGTTTCCGCCACGGGTAACTGCAGGGCTCGACCACCATCATCGACAAACAGCAGATAGTTGACGTCTTCAGAAAAATCTTTGCCAGTCATCAGGGGCAATTGACGGGTCCAGAAATCTGTTGATCCATCCGTGTATGTGGCAACACAATCATTCCAATCCGACAATGCCAGCACAGACGAAAATCGCCTAACACTTCCCGGACCAACAAAGACATCCCCCAGATTGATCTCCCGCTCTGTCTCCGGTTCGCTCAAAATCAACTGGCCTTCCAGTACCTCATTCGACTGATTCGAAATCAGGAACGAAACCGGAACCGGGGCACCCGTCTCAACACGACCATCCCATCCAACAACCGCCTGAATATCCAGTCCCGGAAAGTCCGGCTTACCATCGTCGACTTTAGCGGCCGCCTGCCCCATCACTGATGCTGGCAGTCCAACGCAGATCAGAAGCAGGATCAGCAGAGCCTGCGCCCAGGATGCTGGTGCGTTTGCTACGTCACGCATCAGTGGTTCTCCTTTGCAGCAGCATTCAGATACTCCAGACGCAGCGTGCGACTCAGGCGACGCAACAAGAGAACACTCACGAGAATGAGTGATCCGTGCGCAACATAGAACATTGCCCATGGAGGATCATAAAGAAAACTGTTCGGTCGTCCCCAATACTGCGTTCCCAGAATCATGGCCGGAGATGCCGCCGCAATCGCCGGACCACTGCGATACAGGAGCTGATACTCACGCAACTCATGTACCTCACCCATCATCAATCCAAAGGCCATAGGCAACACGCAAATGAGGACACCGTAGAGCACGACCACAAGAAAGAACGAAACGCTCTTCATCCACATTGCCAGGCACAGCGTCCGCTGCAGCAAATAAACCGTGACCGCCGTAAGGCTCAGCACGATTGTCCCCTTCCAGCCCTCGCTGACAAAGTTCGCACTGGTCATCCGAGAATAGTTGTATGATTCCACTGCCTCACTGAGCGAGCTTGGAACAACCAATGACAAATTGAACCACGCGGGAAAGCCCAACGTCATCCCGGTTGAAAACAACAACACGAGGACAAAACACAGAGTATCCAATGAAGAAACAGACACCCTACGGCCAGGAATCAAGGGTACTCGCAGATAAGTCGTGTTTCTGGAGTGCGAAAACAAAAGCGTTGCGATCAGCAGAGTTACCCCATGAATGGTATGACACGCCGTCATCAGCTCCGCAAAAAACCAGCCGTATAACTCACCACCGGAGGACATCGCTTTGAAGAACCGCAAGATCACGTCAATATAGACTTTCCACACGAGAGCAACCGGCACAGCCAGGAGAACAAGCCCCGCGCCCCATCGCAGCAGACCTTCAAAGCGTCTTAATTTGTCGTCGCGATTTTCGTAAAAGAACGCCAGTTCGGATGGTCGCTGGATGTGAAGCCGAAAGCGAAAACGCCGTTTGCGTTTACTGTCGCCTGCTCGAACAACTTCCCCGAACGTACTGTTGTCACGAATGATGCCGTACAACGGACCAACAGAGATCGCCGCAAGAGCCATGCCCGTCACGGTCATCATGCCAAGAGCACACGAAGCAAACACGCTCGAAAAACTGCGGAAGTATTCGTCTTCTATCATTCCCGACGCGGAATACACGCCCTGCAGTAATGCCGGAAACGGAGTGACAACAAACGGCTGATACGGAATCGGGGCACACCCCAGAGCACACAGAAAGATTCCTCCTCCCACGACCAGCAGCATGGCCAGCACTTCATTGAAGTACAGCGACAGCCACAACATCACGACAGCCAGCATGATGCAGTAAAGCCAGACAAGAAAAAGATTGGCGATAAACGTGCTCCACTCAAGCCCTCCCAGAGCGAGAACCAGAACAAACCAGGGCAGCAGCAGAAACAGCACTAAACCCAGAAACAGATTCTGGGATGTCACTTTGCCAATCAGAAATCTCAGCGGCGTAATCCCACTCAGCACAATCTGATCAAAATACCGGCCGATGCGTGGCCCCATGAAAACACTCGTCAGTCGCATCGGTATCAACAACGTGGCGAACGCCGTCGCACCACCGAGCAGGATCAAGCCGAGGATCTGCCCGAATTCCATACTCTCAGTGATCATCTGCCAATCCGGATCATTGGGATCCAGCATCAATGGCAGCAGTGTCATCAGGATTGTTCCGTTCAGAACCAGCCCCGCCAGACCAACGTTCCAGCCGGAAATCAAACTGGCCTGATCACGTCCATAGGTTGGGCTGTTTCGAAACAGCCCCAAAAATCGGCGGACCGCAATCATGTGACTTTCCCCGCTGTGGACCGCATAAAGATCTCTTCGAGATTCACCTCGTTCTCCGCAAACTGCAGAACTCGAATGTCCTGTTGAAGTAACGCTGCCAGAACAAAATTGCTGTTCGGCTCATCCGTCGACAACACGATCATCTGTTCACGAATCTCGCATGTTGAAACACCTCGCAGCTGTGCCAACATCTGTGAAGTCCGCTCCAGGTCTTCCGATGAAACTTTCAGTCGAACACTTCTCTGAGCAGTCCCTGTATGCGCACGCAGCGTGGCGAGATCACCCTCCAGCACAAGTCGTCCGGCCTCCAGAATTCCCACTCGATCGCTGATGTCTTCTATGTCCGGAAGAATATGGGAGCTGATAATGATAGCTTTACCCAGCGAGGCCAGCGTCTTGATAATCTCACGCAGTTCATTGCGAGCTCGAGGATCCAGACCACTGGCCGGTTCGTCGAGAACCAGGACCGAAGGATCATGCAGCAACGTCTTGGCCAGCAGCAATCTCTGACGATTGCCGGTCGACAGTCCTTTGACCATCACACTCTCGCGGCCCATCAGGTCGGTCAGCTCACACACATCTCGAATGCGAACTGCTCGCTCCGCAGTCGTCAACCCGTACATGCACGCAAAGTAATCAAGGTACTCTTCAATGGACATGTTACGAGGACAACCGAACTCGGCCGGCATGAATCCCAGATGAGCCCGCGCTGCGCGAGGATTCTCGCGAACTGATTTACCCTCGACTCGGACGTCTCCTGAATCCGGCACGGCCAGAGTCGAAATCATCCTCAACAGAGTCGTCTTGCCAGCTCCATTCGGTCCGATAAGTCCCAGAGTCGCCCCCCGAGGAACCTGAAAGCTCACTCGATTTACAGCGATCAGGTCGTCGAACGTCTTGGTCACATTGTCAATTTCAATCGCTGCTGTCACCACAACGTCTCGCCCTCGCAAGGCCACAACGGCTTAAACACACCGATCAACGGGTGACAGGATAGGCCACACCCTGATCTACGTCTAATTGGACGGTGCGAAGTTCAAAAAAACACAACCTTTTCCAAACCTCCGCCAGTAATTGTCATTCTGTTTTCAACGTTTGACATCGTCTTCAGCATCACGTGAACTACGCGAGGTGCGAACAACATCACTGCATCACGCTGATTCTTCAGCGCCATAATCTTCCTGAAGGCTCCCGACACTTGTCTGAACTGCTTCCACTCAATCCCCTCGCACCACATGATTACTGGATGAAGAAAGCTCTCGATCAGGCCATCATCGCTTTTGATGAAGGTGAAGTGCCGGTCGGAGCTGTGATTGTGTATCAGGAGCGAGTCATCGCCGAAGGTCGCAATCAGCGCGAAACATTGAATGATCCGACAGCTCACGCAGAGATGATTGCCATTACTCAGGCTGCAGAAGTTCTGCAATCATGGCGACTTCTGGACTGCACTCTGTATGTCACTCTGGAACCATGCCCGATGTGCGCTGGGGCCATCGTTCAGGCTCGAATCCCGCGAGTCATCTATGGGACGACGGATCCAAAGGCCGGTGCCTGTCACACGCTCTTCAGCCTGACATCTGATATCCGTCTGAATCATCAGTCAGCCGTGATGGGCGGCGTCATGGCCGAAGACTGCAAAGCCATTCTGCAGGAATTCTTCCGCCAGCAACGAGCCCTCGGGAAGAAGTAAGTCTGCCTTTTCTACCCGGGACACGTGGATTTGAAATTGGAAGTCTCAGATCTCAAATCCACTCTTTCTGACCATTTCAGCCGCGGTCTGTCCTGACAACGACGAAGCCCGGGACAGAACCAGCAAAAATTGCCGAAGTCATCTCACGCCGGCAAAACCTGCTGTCGTTCGAGTCAAAAATGAATGCAATAGCAATTGTCGATAAAAGAGCTGCGGAGAATCGTGATCAAAACTTTAACCGCTATTGACCCAAATTTTCCGTTGGGATAAATCACGGCCCGCACGCAGCGTGTTCCTCGGCAGATTCGGCCAAACACCTGCGACTCCTTTCCTCTTTCTGCTGTTCTCCACCGGCTGGTTTAAGTCACTGCAGGATGCAGTGGTGAAACTTGCCACCTGTCTCACCTTGATGGTTCCTTGTCACTGTTTCATACAGCTCAGCCGCACTGAGAAATATGAACGGGGACTTTGAATCTGATCTCCTCTTCGCTGGCTTGCATATGTTTCCTGGTGGAATCAGTGCGCGCTGGTGAGCATTTTCTTCAGGGAAGAAGCACATGCTGTCCAGAAGACTCACTTTTGGTGCCGCGCTGGGAGCGCTGGTTGTCTCGTTGCAAAGCACGGCCCAGGCTCAGTATTACGATGGCTGTGGTAGTTGTGGTCCCGTGATGGCTCAGCCGATCGCTCAATGCACGCCGATCCAGCCGGTTCAGCAAACCTGCTACCAGACCGTTCCCATCACCACCTATACCCGCGAAAAACAAACCGTCCAGGTGCCAACCTATGAGACGGCTTATGAAGATCGCGAATATACCGAATACCGTCCCGTGACTCGAAGTCGCGAAGTTGAAGTCCCGACCGTCTCCTACCAGACTGTGTCGGAACTCCGTACGGTCAATCGAGACATGGGCCGCTGGACGACAAACTATCATCCAGTCGCAAAATGTGCTCCTTGCCAGGTTGACCCTCGACCGGGTCTCATTGGTTGGATGAATCGCACGGGCTATTCGATGCGAACGGCTTTCACGCCGAACTACACAACTTCTCGCCAGTATGTGCCTAATGTCGTGGCGTGCAGCGTTCCTTACACTCGTCAGGTCGCTGTCCATGGAACTCGCCGTGTCACCGTGCAGGAAACCGAAATGGTGGCCGAACGGAAGACTCAGAAGGTTCAGGTTCAGAAGATGGTTATGAAGTCTCAGGAAGTCACCGTGATGAGGCCTCAAACAGCTTATCGAACCGTACCGATTGGAACCGCCATGGCCTATGGTTCACCGTACATCGGCGGCTCACAGATGGCTTACGGTTATCCAATCATCGAGAACTCCAGCCCCCGAGCAGCTCTTGCTCCGGCACCCGATCCGATCAGCGCTGAACGATCAACATTCAAAGAAGACAGTGCGGATCCAGACAAGTCCTTCAAGCGTGCCGCCGGTGACGATGGCAACACTGATGGAGCAGGGCTGGAAACACCGCTTCGCAGCGATGATGACACACCTCAGTTCGGTTCTCCTCAGACACGACGTGCCCCAAAGAAATCCGACGACTTGGTTATTCCGGCCGTCTTCCGCAAAGAAGCCGCACCAGAAACGGCAGCGGCAAAACCAGTCGCCGCGAAAGCTACTGGTTGGCGAGCCACTCGAAAATCGAGTGAACGCAGTATCTCTTCGAGCAGCCTCGACAGACCGTCGATTTCTATGGCTGACTCCACACGAGAAAAGTAGTTCTTTCCTGAACTGCATTATTTGAAACACGCAGCGTTCAATCGCGAACGCTGCCGCTGAATCCTATCCCCCTCTCTCCTCTCTCTCCCTTCCTTTCTGTCCTAAGAGTTGATGCGTCCCCTCGCGGCACCGGTATCATACCGGTGCCCATTTTCGTTTATACTCTTCGCATTTCCAAACACATTCCTGCCGACACCTCCACCAGCGCGTGCAGCGAAGGATCTCCGCCATTTCCGATAACGAACCTTCACTGACTCACTCGCAATTCCTGACCAGCGCGGGAATCTTCGAAGGTGCGATTCTGGTTGTCGCATTCATCGGCGGATGGATCACCGGCTGTGCCCCTCTGGCGACTCTGTCGTGGTCCGTTCAGGATTTTGGATTCGGAATTCTGGCCACTGGGCCGATGCTGATTCTTCTAACCATCTGTATGGTCTCACGCTCGAAGGGACTTGTGCAGATCCGCGAGTTCGTCCGAGACTCCATCGGTCCTTATCTAAGTGACTGCCGTTGGTTCGACATTGTTCTGCTGGCGATTCTGGCCGGAGTCTGCGAAGAAGCCTTCTTTCGCGGCTTCCTGTATCTGTGGATTCAGGACTGGAATCCGTTTCTGGCCGTACTGATCAGCAATCTCCTCTTCGGCCTTGCTCACGCCGTTACACCCGTTTACGCCATGCTGGCCGCTTTTCTCGGGCTTTATCTGACCGCCCTCATCGCCGCCGACCGCACACCCAATCTGCTGATCCCGATGATAGCCCACACACTCTACGATCTCATCGCGTTCATCATCGTGATTCGAGATTTCCGGAAACATGAGTCGGAAGAGCAGCAAACTCAGAATGAAGCCTGAACTTCAATCCAGTCCCAGTGATGCGAGGACGGTGCTGGACACCTTGGATGACTTCGCAGCATCTTTCAGCTTGGATACGACGAAAAACTTGTGATTGGCGACAGCTTGTTCGGTGATGTTCAGCCGCAAAGCCACGTCTTTGTTAGCCCAGCCGAGCACAAAGATCAGCTCGACACATTGCAGGCGTTCCCACGCACCGCTCGCCTTGAAATCCTGAATCAGTTCCTTCAGGCAACTCTCCACAACGCCGGACTCCGCTCGAGCCTGCTCGCTGCTGCGCATCATGCTGGAGGCGGCTCGACCGGGACCCGTGAGATCGCGAGCGGCTCCGTCTTTGGATTCGGATGTTAAAAGCGGCAACACCGGACGTCGCCCTGATCGTCTCATAAAGTCGATCAGCTTGTGCGCGGCAATGGAGAACAACCAAGACTCCAGCGGCGTTCGATCGTCGTAGTTCGGCAGAGCTTTCAGGAACCCAAGAAAGGTTTCCTGTACAATGTCTTCCGCCGCCGAACGATCCTGCAATCGAGTTCTCGCGAAGGCCAACAGGCGACCTTCATACATATCAATACACTGCTGCCATGCATCGGCTTCACCCGCCCGAATGCGGAGTACAAGCTGTCGATCGGCTTCACTGGCGGCCATGGGTTACTTTATTGCGACGATGAACACTGGATTGATTTAGAACACCTAACAAAACATGCGCACGTAGCCGGATTCGTGAGAATTCGGAGCGGTTTCTGAGCTCTCACGAGCTCAGCTACGGTTTTCTTACGGGTTCTTACGCAAGCGACAACTTTCGCAGTATAGATCGAGCATCCCACGACGTTGAACTGGTAAAGCCGTGCCTTTGCAAAGAAGCGGCGTTTTCTCCAGCAGCCTGCCCGTCGGCAGAGCGACGGGTGTACCGTACACCGGTCGCTCCGCCGACGGGATCGACTACTCTTCCTCCGCCTGTCGCAGATTCCAGGCGGTCGTGGCGATTCGCAGGTGAGCGTAGGAGATTTCGCTTTTCAGATGTTCGAACAGCGGCTTTAGACGCTCAGAGCCAAGCTGCCCAATGGCTTCGTTGATTCGCTTTTCCATTGCCGGTGGAACCCAGGGATTGATCTCTGTGATGCGATGAGCTTCCACATACATACCCAGATACTTGCTGACCGTGCCCATCGAACGACCCAATTGATGAGCAGCGTCTTCCATCGATAGACCCTGCTCAAACAGATCGAAATACTCCTGAGCCTTCCCTTCGCTCGGAGCCTTCGTTGCCTGTCGCAGCGCAGGGCGAGCTTTGACGGCTTCGTCCAACCCGACGTTTGTTTCGACGCTGTTGGCTTCGCACCATTGCTGAATCGTAAACAGTACGACCGCTCCGAATTCTTTCTGCTTCTGAGCACCGATGCCGCTGATCTTCGTCAACATGCCACCTTTCGTCGGTCGGTGACGCGCGAGATCTCGGAGAGTCGCATCGCCGAAGATAATATAAGGCGGCACATGCTTTTGGATGGCCAGACGAGTTCTCATGGCTCGCAGCTCTTCAAACAGATCTCGATCTACGCCAGACCAAGGATCTTCAAACGGCTGCGCGGAATCGGCCACGCGAGTTCTCAGCAAAGTCGGCGTCTGTTGTCCCTTGAGCAATAGTCGTCCCGATGGTGTGACTTCCAGGCAGTTGAACTCACCGGCCTGTCGTAGAAATCCCTGAGACAACAACTGATCAATCCAGTTTCGCAGTTGTGGCTCAGATTCATCTTTCATCAGACCATGGGTAGTCAACTTGTCGTGGCCGTTCTCCACGATGCGTTTGGCCTTCGAACCTCGCAGCACTTGAGCCGTGTACGCCGCCCCGAAGCGTTCGCCCTGTCGGACAACGCACGACAGAATTTTTTGCCCAACGATCAGTGGATCCGAGACCGGCTCCATCTCTTTCAAACAAAAGTCGCACGCGCCGCAGTTGCTGGCTTCCAGAATCTGCCCGAAGTGTTCGACCAACTGTGCATGACGACAGCGAGTGCTCACGCAATACTGCTTCATCGCCTGCAAAGATTCACGGCCAGCGTCCAGCACCGCAGGATCTTCGGTATCCTGCATCAGGAATTCCCACGTGTCGACGTCATTCGCTGCGTAGAGCAGAACGCAGTCGGCTTCCAGACCATCGCGGCCTGCTCGCCCACTTTCCTGCTGATAGTTTTCCAGTGACCGAGGCATCTCGGCATGAATCACAAAGCGGACGTTACTTTTATCGATGCCCATTCCGAAAGCCACGGTCGCTACGATGATGTTGACGTCTTCATCGATAAACGCATCCTGATTCTTCCGGCGATCTTCATCTGGCATCCCGGCATGATAGGGCAACGTGCGAAAGCCCAACCGATTCAACGCCTCACTGGTCGCATCCACATTCTTGCGACTGATGCAATAGATGACCCCGGATTCCCCTTTGTGTCGATTCAGGATCCTCTGAATCTGCCCAATTGCATCCGTCCGCCGTTCGACTCGATATTGCAGATTTGGTCGATCAAACGACCCCACCAGAATATCACAGTTCGTCAGACCCAACTGCTCCACAATATCTGCACGAACATGTTCGGTGGCGGTGGCCGTGTAACCGTGAACAGAGATGCCCGGAAAGATCGTCTTCAAATTCCGAAGCTGTCGATATTCGGGACGAAAATCATGTCCCCACTGACTGATACAGTGAGCTTCGTCGATCGCCACAAATGAAACACCTGCGCTCTGCAGGAACTCCACCGTCTTGGTTTGCACCAGTCGTTCCGGAGCGATGTAAAGCAGCTTCAGTTCTCGTCGACGAATCTTGTCGGCGACTTCGATCTTTTCGCGATTCGTCTGCATACTGTTGATGCAGGCCGCCGAGATCCCAACGCTCTGCAGTGAATCAACCTGATCCTTCATCAGCGAAATCAGGGGCGAAACGATCAAAGCCAGCCCGTCACGAGAAATCGCCGGAACCTGATAACACAGCGACTTTCCGCCGCCCGTGGGCAGCACGACCAGCGAATCCTGGTCACTCATGACCAGCGACATCGCTTCTCTCTGCAATGCGCGGAAACCTGGATAGCCCCAATACTGCTTCAGATTGGACAACAATGGCTTTGCGAAATGCAAAGTATCCGCTCGACCAATACTGGCCGAATCGTCTTCTGCGGCAGAAACTTGAGAACCCGGTTTAGTCATGGAGCATTGTCATTCGGCGATTGAAAGCGATACTTGAGATCAGCGTTGACGTTCAGATGAATACGCAAACACTTCGATCAATAAATCGACGGCGGCGCATCCTGACTGCCATCGGCATGGAGAAATCGAAAGTCACAGCCTTCGTGAGCCTGAGTGGTCTCATCAAAGTACAACTTGCCGTAACCTCGACTGAACTTCGGGTCTGGTGAGACCCACTTCGCACGGCGTGAGTTCAGCTCCTCTTCGGAAACTTCCAGTTGCAGCTTTCGACCGGCCACGTCCAAACAGACGATGTCGCCATCATGAACCAATGCCAATGGTCCGCCAATGTAGGACTCCGGCGAAACATGCAACACGCAGGCTCCGTAACTGGTGCCACTCATTCGCGCGTCGCTGATGCGAACCATGTCGCGAACTCCCTCCTGCATCAGGTATTTCGGAATTGGCAACATGCCCCATTCCGGAATCCCCGGAGCTCCCAGCGGACCGGCATTCTGCAGCACGATGACATGATCCTTCGTCAGCCCCAGTGCGGGATCATCAATGCGTGCCTTCAGGTCCGGATAGTCCTTGAAAACTGCAGCCGGACCACGATGCTGCAGCAAATGAGCTTCCGCAGCGGCCGGCTTAATCACGCATCCGTCCGGAGCCAGATTGCCTCGCAGAACCGCCAGGCTTCCTGTCGTACAGATCGCATTGTTTCGCCGACGAATGACATCGTCGTTCCAGATCTCCGCTTCGCCGATGGCTTCTTTAAGCGACTTACCTTCGACGGTCACCGCATCCAGATGCAACAGATCCGAAATCTGCGCCAGCAAGGCATTCAGCCCGCCCGCATCGAAGAAATCGCCCATCACATATTTGCCGGTTGGACGCAAATTGGCCAGCACCGGCGTTTTCTGGGAGATCCGATCGAAGTCTTCCAGCGTCACGGTGACTGCGGTACGTCCGGCCATCGCCATCAGATGCACAATCGCATTCGTGGATCCACCAATCGCCATCAAGGTGGTGATGGCATTATCAAATGACTCGCGATTCATCAGCTCGGTCGGTTTCACATTGTACCATGCCAGCTCAACAGCCTGGCGACCTGTCTGTGCGGCCATGCGAGCATGTCCCGAATGAGTGGCCGGAACAGAACTGGCTCCGGCCAGAGTCATCCCCATCACTTCCGCCAGCGCGGTCATTGTGGAGGCTGTGCCCATCGTCATACAGTGGCCGGGAGACGCGGCGATATGGTCTTCGAGTTCACACCAGGCTTCGCACGACATTCGACCCGCGCCGCGTTCGGCCCAGAATCGCCAGACATCTGTGCCGCTGGCCAGTTGCTCGCCATGCCAGGACGTTCGATTCATCGGACCGCCGGGCATTACAATCGACGGCACATCCGCGCTGAGTGCTCCCATCAACAGCGCAGGAGTTGTTTTGTCGCAGCCGCTCATCAGCACAGCCGCATCGATGGGATAAGTCCGCAGTACTTCTTCGGCCTCCATCGCCAGAAAATTGCGATAGTACATCGACGTCGGCTTCATGAACGTCTCGCTGAGCCCCATCACGGGGATCTCAACAGGGAAGCCACCCGCCTGCCAGACCCCGCGCTTAATCTCTTCCACCCGCTGACGAAAATGAGCGTGACAGGAAATGAGATCGTTCCATGTATTTAAAATGCCGATGACCGGCTTCCCGGAAAAATCTTCGGTCGTGAAGCCCGCTTGTTTCTGGCGAGACCGATGACCAAACGATCGCAGATCGTCAGGTCCCAGATAACGATGACTCCGAAGTTGCTGAGCAGTAAGTCGTGTGCGAGATAACATGGGGCTCTTGGATTCCGTGGAGTATTTTCAGCCTTCCGCTTTCAGATGCCCAATATTTGTGACAAATGGCATCGAAATCAGTGGGGCATCATTTCTCATCCCGTTGGAATTGTCGAACGAGCAACGTCAGGAACGGCCAGGAATCACCATGAGTGAACGACGACCGCCGTCGAAATCCGCATTCCCCGATCACGACGGCAGCGGCTCCACAGGAAACATGAGCCGTCGAACTGGTTTTTTTTGGATGCAGCGTCCATTTGCCAGCAAAGAAGGTTACTCTGTGCCATTCTTTCTCAGGCAACCCGGGTGGCTCAGGCATTTCGCTGGGGAGCTCGTTTTCTGATCGCGACTCCAAATACTTAAACGAAACTTCGATGCCTCACGCCTCACATCCCGACACGAATTCCGAATCTCCGCCGCAAACGACAGAGGAATCAGATAACCCTGTACCAAAAGTAAACATTGCCTGGTTGCAGCTTCGGATGGGTTGGCCGACGGTTGGCAAGATTCGGCTCGACCAGGAAAAGAAAGACTCGATCGCCGCAATCATTTCGCACTACCAACAAACCGGGGTGCCGGACCGTGCTCGGGCAGAATTTGATCAGGTGCTGCAGCGACTGGAGGAAGAACACGCTATGCGGCTGAGAGAGCTTGTCAAAGAGCAGCGACGAGCGGCAAAACAGCAGAACAACCCAATGCAGATCATTCAGGAAACGAATGCCTCCAAAGTCCAGAAACGTATCGAACTGACTGAGGAAACTCCGCCGCTGATCGATGAATGGAAACAGCTGATCGTTCGTCTGTTCTGACATCGCGTTTTGGATTCCAATGTGTCCGTCGATGATGGACACATTAAGGGATGTCACCTCGATCCTTCGCCGGGATCGGCCGACCTGATAGCTCCGTCCCTCGACTTGCTTCAGACAGCACCAGCCGAAACGTCTTGACGAAGAGGATACCGCCTTCCTTGATCCCTTGGGCGGCACGCTTTGCTGAAATGGCACGCAGCATTGATGCAATGCCGCGCAGAGCCGAGCCGGAGTTGAGTCTCCTCCGGAATTACTCATGACCAACCATCGGGAAATGGACGACAAAGAGCACAAGTTGATCGACATCGCACCGTATTCGCGGCAAATTGGCCGTTGGTCATTTTCGACAAGGATGTTTTCAACCCGTCGGGAACATGCGGCCAACCGGGTGACAAGCTCTTTGAACCGCGATAAACTCCGGCCCCACGTGTTTCCCGCGTCGTAAACAACATTTTGAGACGGCTCATATGATTCCTCCGAAGCGCGAGTTTCTGCAACGCACCGGCATTGTTGCAATGCTGATAGCATGCCTTTCTTTGACGATCTCTGGTTGCCAGAACGGCGGCGGGGATGAGATCCTGATTGGCCATTACGGTTCTCTGACTGGTTCTCAGGCGACGTTCGGGATTTCGACCGACAACGGAATCAAAATGGCGATCGAGGAACTGAATGCTGCGGGAGGCATCAATGGTCGCAAAGTGAAGCTGGTCACCTACGACGACAAAGGCGAGGCTCGGGAAGCCAGCACCGCCGTGACTCGTTTGGTCACGAAAGACGGTGTCGTCGCAGTGATTGGAGAGGTGGCATCCGGACTTTCGCTGGCCGCCGCTCCAATCTGCCAGGAAGGTGGTGTGCCGATGATCAGCCCATCTTCGACAAATCCCAAAGTGACCAAAGTCGGCGACATGATTTTTCGAGTCTGCTTCATTGATCCGTTCCAGGGCAAAGTGTGTGCGAAGTTTGCTCGTGAGCACGAAAGTCTGAAGGCTTCCAAAGCCGCCATCGTCACCGATCAGGGCTCACCGTATTCTGTCGGTCTGGAAGAAGAATTCGAGAAATCGTTCGTCGCCCTTGGCGGTACAGTCGTCAGCAAGCAGACGTATCAGGCGGGTGATCAGGACTATTCTGCGCAGTTGACATCGATTCGTGCTGCGGAACCGGATGTCATCTTTGTACCGGGTTACTACACCGAAGTCGCCAGCATGATTCTGCAGGCGCGAAAGCTGGGGATGACTCAACCGTTTGTTGGAGCTGACGGATGGGATTCAGCGAAGCTTGGCGAGATTGCCGGTGACGCCATCAACGGCTGCTTCTATTCCAATCATTATTCACAGGAAGACCCCAGCCCGAAAATCCAGGACTTCATCGCGAAGTACAAAGCGAAGCACAACGAGATCCCGGATGCGCTGGCCGCACTGGGACATGATTCCGCAATGATCCTGTTCGATGCGATGAAGAAAGCAGGGTCATTGGAGGGTGCTGCGATTGCTGTGGAATTAGCGAAGACAAAAGATTTCGATGGCATTACCGGAAAGATCTCCATCGACGCAGAACGGAACGCCGTGAAACCCGCCGTGATGCTGGAAATGAAGAACGGTGCACCAAAGTACGTGGCCACGATTCAGCCGGGTGAGTAACGGACCGTGCCGCGTCGTTATTATAGCGTTTCGATAATTCTCTGGTGCTTCCTGATTCATGTCTGACTTTGCTCAAACACTGATCACAGCCATTGCCATCGGCAGTCTGTATGCGCTGATCGCGTTGGGCTACACGATGGTGTACGGGATTCTGAAGTTCATCAACTTCGCCCACAGCGACATCGTCGTACTGGGAGCCTGGGGCAGTTACTCACTGTCTGTTCGAATTCTTCCTGCACTCGGATATGGCCTGAAAGAAGTCCCGCCGGTCTGGGTCGCGCTGATGATCCTGCTGTTGGCCATGATCTTCTGCGGAGCGATCGGCTTCACCATTGAACGTCTGGCCTATCGTCCGCTGCGGCGTGCGCCGCGGCTGAACGTGCTGATCACCGCGATTGGCGTGTCGCTGTTGCTGCAGAACGTGGGGCAGTTGAGCTTTGTGTTTGGCGCCAGTCCGCAGGATATGCCTCCACTGCTTTCTGACCGAGCCCTCGCGACATTTTCGTTTGGTGAAGGTGAGTCTGCGCGGCAGTTGGTGATCGGCATGGTCGACGTTGTGATCTTTGCCACGGCCACGTCACTGATGCTGATCATGCAATATCTGGTCTTTCACACGAAGCTCGGCGTGGCCATGCGAGCTGTCTCGTTCAATACCGACACGGCCGCGTTGATGGGCATCCCGGTCGATCGCGTCGTATCGTTTACATTTGTGCTGGGATCGATGCTGGCCGCTGCAGCCGGGTTTCTGATCGTGATGAAGTACCCTAGTATTAGTCAGCCGGCTCATACGATCTGGGTGCTGCTGGGACTGAAAGCGTTTGTCGCCGCAGTCATCGGTGGCATCGGAAATGTTCGCGGCGCCGTGCTGGGCGGATTCGTCATCGCCTTCGTTGAACAGTTCGGCGCGTTCTATGTTTCGTCCAACTACCGCGATGTTTACGTCTTCACGCTGCTGATTCTGATTCTGCTCGTTAAGCCCAGTGGTTTGCTGGGTTCCACACTGAGAGAGAAGGTGTAGCGATGACGCGCGGAACATCTTCTGTCGGTACTGGTGTAGTGGCAGCTTCTGCGAAGTCTGAGGCCGCGGAGGTTGCTGTGAAGGGCAACGGCTGGACCGGTCTGATCCCGATCGCGATCGGCATACTGATCGCTTTGGTGCTGCATTTTGCTCTGCCAGCGCCGCAGCGAAGTTACAACACTCAAATTCTGCAGATCATCGGCATCGTGATCGTGCTGGCTGTGTCGCTGAACATCGTCAATGGCATGACCGGGCAATTCTCGATCGGTCATGCCGGCTTCATGGCCGTCGGCGGTTATACGGCCGCATCGATCACATATTACGGTTCGATGCTGCTGTGGGGTTCCACAACGAAGCACGGCGGATTTCTGGGCAGCGGTGACTGGCTGTTTCTTGGTTCGTGCCTGGCAGGCGGACTGGTTGCGGCGATTGCCGGTTATGTGGTCGGGCTGCCGTCATTGCGGCTGCGAGGCGATTATCTGGCCATCGTGACACTGGGCTTCGGCGAAATCATACGCGTCGTGCTGCAACAGACGGGACCTCTGATCGAAGACGTCGAAGCGCTTCGGAGTGTCGGGCTGAAGCAACTGGTTCCGCCACCGCTGGGCGGGTCGCTCGGCTTCAGCGGAATCCCAAAGTATACAAATCTGTTCTGGGTTTATTCGATCCTGACAATCACTCTGGTTGTGGCTTATCGACTGAAGAGTTCCAGCGCAGGGCGCTCGATGATTTCTGTTCGCGAAGATGAAATCGCCGCGCAGGCGATGGGAGTCAACATCGCGAGGCAGAAGGTAACGGCCTTCGTCGTTGCTGCGTTCTTTGCTGGTGTCGCGGGAGGACTCTTCGCGCATTCGACCGGTACCGTCAGTCCGAAGGATGCTGGTTTCCAGCAGTCGTTTGATTACGTCATTATGACCGTATTGGGCGGGCGAGGATCGATTTCCGGTGTAACGCTGGCGGCTATTTTTCTGACGGTGCTTCCCGAACTGCTGCGGGATTTCGAACAGTATCGCCTGATCGTCTACGCACTGCTGCTGATCATCATGATGCTGGTGCGCCCTCAGGGCTTGCTGGGAATTCACGAAGTCTGGGAGATGTTCAATCGTCGCCGCCGAAAAGCTGAGACGTCGGGTTCGGATGTTTCGCCAGCGGAGGTCGGCCCATGAAATCATCGACCGAGGGTTTGACAGCGAAGAGTGGTGTGATCGCAGGCGGAGCGGCCAGCGGTTCCGATGCTTTGCTGGATGTGCGTGAGATTGGGATTTCGTTCGGCGGCTTGAAAGCTGTCCAGAAGTTTTCGCTCAGACTGCCTCGCGCAGGTTTGTATGGGCTGATCGGTCCGAACGGCGCGGGCAAGACGACCGTCTTCAATCTGCTGACCGGCGTCTATCAGCCGGACTCCGGTGAGATCCAACTGGGTGCGCAGCGACTGGGCCAGGGTAAGCCGCATGAGATCACCGCAGCAGGCATCGCGCGGACGTTTCAGAACATCCGCCTGTTCCCAAGTCTCAGCGTGCTGGACAACGTGCGACTGGCAGGTCAGCTGCACAATCGACATGGATTGCTTTCCACTGTGATTCGATCACGCGGCTATCGGCGCGAGGAAGAACAGTTGCGTCAGAGATCACTCGAGCTTCTGCAGATCTTTGAACTTCAGGACCGCGCCGATGAGCTGGCCTGCAATCTGAGCTATGGCCATCAGCGCAAACTGGAAATCATCCGAGCTTTGGCGACCAATCCCAAAGTACTGTTGCTGGATGAACCGGCCGCCGGACTAAATCCGCAGGAGAAGCTCGCACTGGCGGAGTCGATCCGACAGATTCGCGACCGCTTTCAGGTGGCCGTGCTGTTGATCGAACACGACATGCCGCTGGTAATGAAGATCTGCGAACGGATCACGGTGCTGGAGTACGGAATCACGATCAGCGAAGGGACGCCGGCGGACGTTCAGAACGATCCTCGAGTCATCGCCGCCTACCTGGGCGCCGGACTGGAGGATGCGTAATGTCACTTCTGAGCGTGAGTAATCTTTCGGTCTCCTACGGTGCGATCGAAGCGATACGCAACTGTTCGCTGCGAGTCGAACAGGGCGAGATCGTAACCCTGATCGGCGGCAACGGAGCGGGTAAGTCGACAATGCTGCGAACGATCTCCGGACTGCTGACACCAAAGCAGGGGACGATCCGGTTCGAAGACAAAGAGATTCAGGGACAACCGCCGCATCGCATTGCACAAAGCGGGCTGGTTCATGTTCCGGAGGGTCGGGGAATCTTTGCCAATCTAACCGTCGAAGAAAATCTTCAGCTGGGTGCGTATTCACGCAACGACCACGCGGAAATTCGCAAAGATCGCGAACGAGCCCTGGAACTTTTCCCACGAGTCCGAGAACGCCTGAAACAGGCGGCCGGGACACTCTCCGGCGGTGAACAGCAGATGGTCGCGATCGCGCGAGCGATGTTGTCCAGACCACGACTGCTGATGCTGGATGAGCCGTCTCTGGGACTGGCTCCACAGATTGTGCAGACGATCTTTCAGGTGATCCGAGAAATCAACAACTCCGGTACGACCATTTTGCTGGTTGAACAAAACGCCGCCATGGCGCTGAAGGTCGCGCATCGTGCTTATGTGATCGAGGTCGGCTCAATCGAGATGGAAGGTCCGGCCGCAGAACTGGCATCCAGTGACGAAGTTCGCAAGGCGTATTTGGGTGCTCACTGAGTTGCGTGCAATCAGCCTCAGAGATCAAAGCGCGGACAGGTCCAGAGAGAACAGTTCCAGCCCGTTTGCATTCGTCGACGCAACAACATAAAGCCTTGTCCCCACAACAAGCATCGTCTTTGGAGCACTGTTACCGGAATCACCGCTGATATCATCCACAAGGACAGTACCAGAACTCGTCCCATTCGACTTCCAGATCTCGTATCCACTGACACCATCGTCAGCAATGAAGTACAGGGTACCGTTCACGTTCTGCAATCCAGCCATATTGCTACTGCGAGTTCCGGGTCTAAGATCCTTCACCAGAACTGTCCCTGCCGATGTGCCGTTGCTCTTCCACAGTTCGTAACCCTGACTGGCAGTTCGAGCTGTGAAGTACAGGGTCCCGCTGACATTCGTCAGAAAGACCGGACTGCTTGACGCCGCGCCCGGTTCAACATCTTTAACCAGCACCGTGCCGGCAGATGTTCCGTTTGACTTCCATAGTTCTTCGCCATTCACACCATTGTCCGCGACAAAATAGAGCACTCCGCCAACATTGGTCAGTTCAAGAGGCATCGATCCGATACTGCCTGAGCGTATATCCTTCACCAGAACCGTACCAGACCCTGTCCCGTTACTCTTCCATAGTTCACGGCCATTCGCTGAAGTCGTGGCGGTAAAATAAAGAGTGCCGTTGATGTTCGTCAGGCTAACCGGATAACCATTGCTGCTGCCCGCAGAGATATCCTTAACGAGAACCGTACCCGCTGTAGTTCCATCACTCCTCCAAAGCTCAAAACCACTCGTTCCATCATTGGCCTGAAAGAAGAGTTTACCATTGATGTTCGTGATGCCGTTGATACCGGAATTACCGCTGCCCGGGCGAATATCCCGGACCATTGTGGTGCCGGCCGCAGTCCCGTTACTTCGCCAAAGTTCACGACCATTGGTGCCATTGCTGGCGATGAAGTAGAGCACACCGCCGATATTCGTAAGCCCGGAAGGCGCAGAATGTCCAGTACCAGGCAGGATGTCCTTTACCATCACCGTTCCGGCCGAGGTCCCGTTGGTCTTCCAGAGTTCAAACCCGGTCGCACTCGTGCTTGCGGCGAAGAAAAGAGTGCCGTTTACGTTTGTGAGATATCTCGGAGAACTGCTCACTGCTCCAGCAATGAGATCTTGCACCAACACCGTACCGGCAGACGTGCCATTGGACTTCCAGATCTCCGTTCCGTGAATTCCGTCATCAGCTGTGAAGTAGATTGTTCCGCCGACATTGGTCAACGAGTTCGGCAACGCTCCCAACGTACCACCGCGAATGTCGCTGACGATTGAGGTACCACCAGAAGAGCCGTCGCTCTTCCACAGCTCCGCACCTCGAACACCATCGTTTGCGCGAAAGTACAGCGTACCGTTTGAATTGATCAGATACGCCGGACCAGAACTGGCTGAAGCGCTGCCAGTAACGATATCTTTGAGCTGAACTGTTCCGGACGAGGCTCCATTACTCTTCCAGAGTTCTGCGCCTGTGGTCCCGTCATTGGCCGAAAAATAAAGTGCACCGTTCACATTAGTCAGAGAAACGAGTCTGGCTCCAGCAATCCCAGCGGCGATATTCTTCACCAGCACCGTACCGGCTGCGGTGCCGTTACTCTTCCACAACTCGGCCCCGTTAACACCATCATCGGCTTCGAAGTAGAACGTGCCACTGACGTTGGTCAATCCATTCCAGACATTCCGCATCGACCCTGTACTGCCGGGCAGAATGTCTTTTACCATCACGGTCCCGGCAGAAGTGCCGGTACTCTTCCAGAGTTCCCGCCCTTTGACGCCATCATCAGCGCTGAAGTAAAGCACTCCGCCGATATTGCTGAGAGATCGCGGGCTTGAACTCTTCAGGACGACTCCAATGTCCTTGACCATCACGGTGCCAGCGGACAATCCATTGCTCTTCCAGAGCTCGTAGCCGGCCGTATTATCTTTGGCGCTGAAGTACAACACGCCATTGACGTTGGTCAGATAGCGAGGCGCACTTTCAGCGGTGGTATGAATGTCACGAACAAGAACTGTTCCTGACGCGGTTCCATTACTTTTCCACAGCTCACGTTTTCTGACACCATCGTCCGCACTAAAGAAGACAGTGCCACCAACGTTGATAAGAAATCGAGGATCTCCGCTGACAGTTCCGGGATTGATGTCTTTTACGAGGACGGTGCCAGAAGCAGTTCCATTGCTTTTCCAAAGTTCTCTGCCATTGCCAGAGTTAGCCGCAGAAAAGAATACAGTCCCGCCAACATTTACCAAGGAGTCAGGATCGGAACTTCCACTGCCCGCGAAAAGATCCGCGACCATCAATGTTCCGGCCGAAGTACCATTGGTCTTCCAAAGCTCACGTCCATTGACACCATTGTCAGCGGTGAAGTACAGCGTGCCATTGACGTTGACCAGCTTGTCCGGTGAGCTGTTGCCACTCGAGGGGAAAATGTCTTTTACAAGAACTGTGCCGCTGGAAGTTCCATTACTTCTCCACAACTCCGTCCCGTGACTCTCTGTTGTCGCAACGAAGTACACTGTCGAACCAACGGTCGTAAACTGGCTGGGATTCGAGCCGACTGAATTCAAATTCAGGTTGATGTCTCGCACGAGGTTAAACTCTGCCGCCAACAATAGCCGTGACTCCAGCGGTTCCGTCTGAATTCTTCTCCCGGAACGTCTGCGTCTGTCGGCAGGCGAGCGAAAGAAAACGCGATTGAGCCAGTGTCGGAGATTTCCACGCATCGTCACTCTTTCGAACATCCCGGTTTATCCGCAGACATCTTCCCACCAGCCATAGAAACGGCCGAACCCGAAGAGCCGCAACGGTTTCTGAAGAATCTATGGAGAATATGCGACAGCTTAGACAGCGATCACAACAATGAAGACGGGGAACCCCGGATGATTTCACAACCACCCCTGGGCTAATTCCGATTTTTGCGCAGGGAGTGCCGGTCATGCCGACGATTCCGGCAGCCTCAACCGGTTTCAGGAGGCCACTACGGACCCAGACACAGCCATTCGATGCAGCGGAAGACGTCTTTTTAACGAGACGGCAAAATCAACTTCCATTGGTGCATCAGGTCACAGGTAGGCTCAACAGCAGTCTTCGCACCTGTCCAAAAACAGCGACAGAGGAGTCAACGACTGGACCAGGAAGCATTCCACTCTGAGACAACGATTTCAACGGCGTTTCAACACGGATCAGCGAATCCGCGCACGCCTGAAACAATGCGACGGTACGCTGTTCAACAGACGAGATGCGAGCGTCCGTCTGTTCCAGCAGAACAGACAACTCCTGCAGAGCGTCAATCGCAACCTCGCCAACAGCGGAGTTCAACTTGGTGACCAAGCCGCCCCGAGATTCCATTCGATCAAGGCGGTTCAAAAGATCAACGCACACCTGTCGGGAGTTTCTCAGTGCTGCAGAAAGATTCTCCGGTCCGGCCACAGCAACATCTGCCAGACTCGATTCTCCGAATGCTGCCAGGGTCGTGCTGCTGGCGGACAGTACTGCCAAAGCCTGAAGAACGTGTCGTCGATTCATAGCCGGGATTCCTTTTTCAACTCGTTCATCAAAGAACATCACACAACGCAATAGCCTTCCAGCTCACAGTTGATCACGTCGATCATCTGCCGCAGTCTGCCAACTGCCTTACGATCAAAATTCAGACTCAGCCGCGGCAATTCAGCCAGGTGAGCATCATCCGACTCCAGCCGATGTACTGCGACCTTCTCAATCTTACCACTGACAACGATGTCCGCAAACTCATCATTCAGCCGTTCGAGCAGTTGTTCGGTCGGTTCCACATGAAGTCGTAACACGAGGCGATCACGAATGAACCTCATGCTGTTGTAGACGCTGTAAAATCCCAGCACTTCTTCAATGGCCTCCTCAACGTTGTCAGTCACCTTGAAGAGCGACAAGTCTCCGGGAGAAATCAGACCATTGTCCAGCAATTCATCGCGGATATAGTTCAAAAAGTGAGACCAATAGGTGCCGCCTGGTTCATCCAGCATCACCATCGGCATCAAATCGCGTTTGCCGGTCTGAACAAGCGTCAGGCTTTCGAATGCCTCATCCAGCGTGCCGAATCCGCCCGGGCAACTAACAATTGCGTGGACCTCTTTCACGAACATCAGCTTACGAGTGAAGAAGTACTTCAAGCTGACAAGTTTGGGATCTCCCGCAATAACCGGATTCGCTTCCTGCTCAAATGGCAGAAGAATATTGAGCCCCATGGCCATCTCGCGACCGGAGCCACGGTGAGCCGCCTCCATGATTCCGCCACCGGCGCCAGTCACAACCATCCAGCCTTCTTCGGCCATTCTTCGACCAAATGTCTCAGCGGTGGTGTAGCAGGGATTTTCGCGCTTCGTACGAGCAGAACCAAAGACGGTAACTTTGCGGTTCATCCGATAAGGTGAAAATACTTTGAAGGCGTATCGCAACTCCTTCAAAGCACGGCTCAGGATCTTCAGATCTCCGCGAGTCGCCTTATCCTCAGCCAGCTTATCTGCCGTCTGCTTGATCTCAGCAATCAACTCTTCGTGATGCTTCAATTCCGAGACGTGCTCAATCACGTCCATTTCAGACTGATGCGGATGCTTCAGCGGATGTCGTTTTTTCAAAGCAACCTGCCTCCGTGCAAGGGTCTGTTCGTATTACTTCGTATTATTCCGAGAGCGCCTGCATCGCCTCATCGCGAGTTTTATAGATGGCCCAGATCGTATCGAGGGCAGTTATGCGCAGGAGTTCAAGCGCCATGTCACTGGCTCCGCACAGGACCAATTCGCCGCCTTTTTTCTTGACGAACTTATGGCAGCGAAGCAGCAACGCCAGAAAGACCGAGCCAAAATATCCTACGCGGCTCAGGTCCACAACAACCATCGGCGCTTCCTGATCGCTGAGCGGTTCCATCACGAGGTCGGCCGCCTGCTCAACCAGATCCCAGTTCAATGATTCCACACTGGAAGCCGGAGTGACCACGACAGTATTTCCATGCCACTCTATCTGAAAACTGTCGAGAACTTCTGACACAACAACACCTCACCTGCTCTGGTTTTTCAGCTCCGAATCCGACAAACGCAGACTACAGAAATTGAGTAGTTCCGCAAAGTGTTCTGCCCGACATAAATGTTGGGCAGTCCGTGAACCCCGATTTTTCGGGAAGTTTTCGTGAAGATTCGATTTTCGAAGTTCAAAACGTGCAAGGGAAAGCTTTGCGCGAATGTTACGCGTTCGAACGGGCATCGCTGATTGCACACAGTCTCACGATCCGCCAGACTTTCATTGTGATTGGCTCAGCGGGAAATAACGTCCCGCCAATCCGATCTTCGTACTGTGTCTTTCGTCAGGTGATTTCCATGAAGAAACGTCGTATTCACTTCGAAGATATCTACCCGTCCGGGCCGCACTACGCTCGTGGAGTCCGCGCGGGAAACATGCTGTTCCTCTCCGGCTGCACCGCGAATGGCTCACCCGCCCAGAACGGCAGTCCGATGGAGCAACTGCGAGTCATCCTGGATCGACTGACTCGCATGGTGATAGCCGAAGGCGGGCAGCCGTCGGATATCTGCAAACTGACGATGTTCGTGGCTGACCCATACAAGTGGCATCCGTTCGAAGGAGAACAGCTCGAAATCTACCACGAGTTTTTCGGGGATGACTATCCCGTGAATACTCTTGTCGGCGTCACCTTCCCGATGGAGAGTATTCACATCGAGATTGATGCAATCGCAGTCCTCGAATAAGTTTCCTAAGGACAACGTTGTCAGCACGGCCCTGTGCCAGCCAAATTCCGATAGAAGCAGGCCGGACGGAGCAGATCGAGTTCAGGCATGTCCCTTGTGGTTCGTCAGACCTAGAAACGTAGTTTGGACATTCTTGTCCGACAATCCGGCGACGGGCAAGGATGCCCATCCTACCCGAAAATTAAGCCTTGACTGAGCACTAAAACGCCGAGCGTTCCTCGATCACTGGCGTTTTGCGGTTTCTGATTCCTGTGTCAATCAGCAACCAAAGTGCGGCCCCCAGCACGCTCATGCAGCACGCAACACCGATGGCTGTTGGCCAGCCGTACTTTACACCGATCCAGGGCGTGCAGATCGGTGCCAGACTTCCACCAGCGTTGCCAATTGTGTTGAGGAATGCACCGGCAAGGCCGCCCTTGGTTGGCTCCAGAGCAGGGGCTGATGTCCAGAAAATTCCTTCGCACATCCCAAGTGCCGCAAGGGCCAGTGAGAACAACAGAATCACTTCATTCGGATCTTTGGCGGCCACTCCAAACCAGGCAAAGCCCGCACTCAACAACATTCCGGACATGGCAATACTGCGACAACTCCAGCGAACGCCAATGTGTCGACTCAAACGATCGGTCAACATTCCTCCGAACGCCATCCCGATCGCCATGGCCATCATGACGATGAAGGTCGCTCGGCGACTCTCACCGTCCGGCAACTGCAGCTCTTTGCCAAAGTAGAAATCGATCCAGTAAAAGAACAGATACTGGAAGTAGCTGTAGGCGGCATAGCTGGAGGCCAAAATCATCAACTGGCTGTTCTTGAACAGCGCCAGAAAGTCTGCGGCAGACGCTTTTGTTCCGGCGGCCGGCACATGACTCATCGCAACCAATTGCTTTTCAGCGTCGTTCGCGTTCGGATGCCCGTTCACATCATCTGTGGACATGGCCAGCCAAAGTATTGAGAACGCCATCAAAGCTCCGCCGGAAACCATGAATGCGATCGACCAGTCAAAGCGATCCATTAACCAGCCAAACCCCGGCGCAGTGACAGAGATACCAATCAGCGCCCCGGCCGTTACGAGTCCGTTGGCCGTCGAGCGACTTGTCAATGGAAACCACAGCGAAACACTGCGAGCAGCTCCCGGATGCAACGGCGTGCTGCAGAAACCCGCGACGCTGCGAACTGCAATGAGTGGAATCAACAACGAGGCAATTGGCCAGCCCAATTGGCCCAGGGCACCGGTCATGACGACGCAGAAGCCAAGCCCAAGTCCCATCCCGGTGAGTGCTCGTCGCGGACCAATGAGATCGATAATCCATCCACCGGGCAGCATGGTCAGCGTGTAAACCCAGAGGAATGCCGAATAAACCTGCCCCATCTGCACTTCTGACAGCAGCCCGGGACCGATGAATTTCTCTTTCGCAGCAACTGTGATACCGACTCGATTGAAGTGACCAAGAAACGCGAAGCCCATCAGCATCGCCACAATCAGCCAGCGAACTTTCGTCGCTCGACCCTCGAGGCTATCCGACCTTTGTGAATCTTCCGCTCCATTTGAAGATACGTGAGAATTATGCGGCTGTGTCATTCCCGTCACTCGTTCCTCGTCTGCAGACGAATCATGCGGCATGATTCAAGGACCCAGTTGGTGGCGAAGGAGGATGACAGTGTTTCCTTTCAGACGCAACTCACAAGCCTACACTTCTGCCAGCAACATTCAGCAACACAGGTATGAATCTACAGCATCAACCACACCTGCCATGCACATCTGCACATGCCAGCGTTTAACATGGCCGTGGCTTCAGAACTCATTGTCGCTCAGCGGTTCGTGTGCAGCGATAACTTTGTTGAACCGAGTTCCGGATGGCGTCACCAACTGCGCGTAAACGTTGAGATCTATAGACGCAGAAAGGAACCGTGCCGAACCGTCACACATCACGACATTCACGCCACCCGAATGATTGGAATTCGGGAAAGGCCGAGCCCCCTCAGGGCCAGTGCGAGCCCCATTAATCACTCCGTAGGGATGAGCAGGGTCCAGTGGTGATGATCGGTAATAGGTCTGCGACGTTTGTCCGGTGGCTAAGTAGTCGACGGGGAACACAAATGAAACATAGCGAGGATCCGGATCGCCCCAATGCTGTGATCCGGCAGCGTTGACATTTTCCGTCACCATCAGCGTGTTCCCCATCCCGTCGTGAATAGAATTCAACGAATGGCTGCGATTGGCAACCGGATCAGGCTTTGGCGCGGAATTGCGATTAAGTGTTTCAGGCCAGAACACACCTGACCGATGATTGATACTGATGTCATTCTGATCGGGTTTCGAAGAAACTGCGTTGCGCCCGTTCCGATCCCAGTCGAATCGCAACTTGTCGTCCGCCTGCTGCCGCGCGGCTCCCCAGCCGGAACTGCTGGTCAACGATAAACTGATACTCGCGTAGCCGGCATTCACAACGTATGACAAAGCGCCGCTGACATCCACAGCGGTCTGGTCTTCCGGACAGGCCAGAACTTCCATGCTGTAGTTTCGAATGATGCTCAAATTCGAATGACCGTTGCTGACAAATGTAGAGTCATGCTTTCGATCAATCTGCCAGCGGTCGCCAAGATCAACACGATCGATGTAGGGAAGGATATCCACAACCCAGCTCTTCAGCTGTGCTGGATTTGGCGTGTTCACCCACTGTTGTGTTGAATCATGACGATAATCGCCCCATGTTCCATAGGCTGGAAACTGGGACTTATTCGAACGACTGCTGAAATTCACCAGACCGATACCCAGATTCCGAACATGATTCAGGCACTGAATTCGCCGCGCAGTCTTTCGAGCATTCATAACAGCGGGCAGGATCAGCGACATCAACACTGCAATGATGGAGATCACAACCAGCAACTCAAGCAACGTAAACCCGGCACGCCGCGGTACGCGGCCTCGGTAACAACGACAGACTGAAATGGCAGAAGACTTCTGAGCGCGCATGAGGAACACTTCCTGAACGGGACACTCAACTTCGCAACATAGGGACCTGCTGTTCCGCTCAGTTAACGGTGAATACCGACAACCAACACGCCGGAAGTTACACGAGCGGTGGTGAGATGACTCGGCCGCCTCAATGAGACAAACAGATCATGCACTTATTGAATTATACAAATGTCGCCTTAAGTGTGGTACTATCCGCTCCCTTTATGCAACTTTTTGCTCAGTTTTTTGTTCTCTTGGTTCGATGCCCGGCGACTACGAGGGCGTCAGGCGGCGCGAAAACACGACGCAAATCTCCCCACTTCTGCGTTTTCCGGAAGAACTCTGCAAGGCGAATCGGGCCGACCGCCTGAAATCTCCCGCTGGACCAGCGATACCAAACTTGGTGAGTCGCTGCGAAACCAGCGGTCGGCACTCCTTAACGATGATGCATGGCCGTGCGGGGCCGACGTCGCTCGTACAACGAGTGCCGCTGGCTTGCTTCTTGTTGTGGCCGATCTCCGGACCGTGCCGCTACGGTTGGCCGACAGGTTAATAGTGGACGACAGCAGGAGGTCGGGAGACCTCCACACAACAACGCGACAGGTGCGAAGTCCAGAGACGTCCGCACAACCGCCAACCTCCGCACAACGAGTGAATCAATGCTGCAGCTTCGTCAATTGGCGAATGCCTAGTTTGGCAAGGTCCAGCATGGCGTTCAGAGCGTCCTGATCGAACGGAGCACCTTCAGCCGTACCCTGAACCTCAATGAACTTTCCGGCGCCCGTCATGATGACGTTCATGTCCACTTCTGCCGTGCTGTCTTCCTTGTAGTCCAGATCCAGCACAGGAGTCCCATCCACAACGCCGACGCTGATCGCAGCGACGGAATCACGCAGAATGGGGCGAGGCGAATTGATCTGCTTCACGGCTTCCGCCAGCGCGATGTATCCACCAGTGATGCTGGCAGTGCGAGTTCCTCCGTCGGCCTGCAAGACGTCGCAGTCAATCGTAATCGTGTGTTCGCCGAGGGCCTCGAAGTCCACCACGGCTCGCAGGCTGCGTCCAATTAAGCGTTGAATTTCGGTAGTGCGGCCGTCCACCTTGGAGCGATCTCGTTGTTTTCGGGGAGACGTGCTGCCAGGCAGCATATTGTACTCGGCCGTGACCCAGCCAAGGACGGGAGCTCCTTCGACGCGAGATTTTCGCCAGGGAGGAATCGATTTCTCCAGACTCGCGGTACACAGGACCATTGTTGATCCCGCCTGAAAAAGCACACTGGCGACCGAAGTCTTCGTGAATCCTCTTTGGATACAAATCGGGCGGAGCTGTTCTGGCGTGCGATCATCGTGGCGGGGCATGGTTTTTTCCAGGTCTTGTTGCGGAGGGTCAGGGAAGCTGGGGTCGTGCTGGCTTATGGCCCGCATTCCATTGAAAACTTGAGGCCCTATGTCGACCGAAGTCGACACTACGATTCAAATCAACGGCCTGCAAGCGGCCGGGAGAATACCCGTAAAGACTTCACGTGACCAGGAGACAGCCTTTTCGGCGCTCGATATCCGTTCGCTAACCCGCAGAATTGCCCCTGGGTCGGTCGATTCCGAGCCGAAACGTCGTTTACTCTTGCTTCCGCAACGTCGGGTTTGCGACACTTCGGAGGATCGGGACTCCTGTTTCCCGCCTTTTTCTGCGCGACTTAGGGCTTTGTGACCCGAAATTCGTGCATTCAGAACATCGGGTTCTCACAACTCGAAAGACATCCGCTGAGGCTCTGATTTATGGCTCGCCTGAATCTTCTGACTATCGCTTTCTTTGTCGGCATGACATTGGTTTTCAGCGGGGGCCCCGTGTCGGCTCAGGGACTGATCTTTAATCTTCCTGAAGACGGCAAGGCCGTTGAGTATGAAGGCACGCTGACTCAGTCAACCGGTCCGGATGACCAGGCTCCTCTGCAATGGACTTGCGAACTGAGCATCAAATCTGTTGGCAAGGAAGAAGCTGAGTTTGAAGGCAAGGTTCAGCCTTGTCGCTGGCTGGAAATCAAAACGTTGACCGGCAAAGCCGGAGCCGCCGGGATTGACCCAGGACCCGTTGGAGCACGCATCTACAAGGTACTGGTCCCTGAAAGCAAGATCATTGCCGAAGCCAAAGATGCTGACGGCATTCCCAACGAGATGCTGCCAATTGTGAAAGGCTCTCGCCGACTGGGTGAAGAAGCGGTGACACCGATTACAACTCCGGCTCTGCGCTACTATCCGACGATTTCGTTGCTGACGAGCTATGCGGAACCAGAAGTCGTTGCTTCGGCCGATCAGCCGGAAACACTGGTCCAGGGCCAAACATTTTCAGCCGCTCGTATGAAGGGCAAGCTGGTGATGGAAACCCAGAAAACTCGGTCAACGAACGAAGGCGAATATTGGGTCTCCGAAGAGATCCCGTTCGGGCTGGCTCGATGGATTGTGACGGTGACTTCGGACGCAAAAGACTCCGCCGCTCCGGTTTCAGAATTCAAGCCGGTCACGATTAAGAAGGTGGATATGAAGCTCCGCCGCATTCGTGACAACGCTGAGAGCGAACTTGTGACGGAATAGTTCAGGTGTCCGGGAGCATTTGCCAGATGGGATCATTTCTCAAACTTTTCTGGCCTCCGGTTGTCGTGGCGCTGTCTGCGTCGGCGGCATTTTCTGGTTACATGCTCAATGGTGTTCCTGTCAGAGATTTTGTTTTCGGTCTGTGGAACAGTTTGTACTGGATCACAGTGATCATGTGGATCGCGGCAGACGCTCGGCAGCGGCGCAAAACACCCTGTTACGATTTCAGCTTCCTCGTCTGGGTGACCATCTACGCTTCAATTCCGTGGTACGTGATCAGTAGCCGAGGATTCCTGAGAGGAATCCCGCTTTTGTTTCTGATCCTGTTCCTCGGCATACTGCCGCAAATCGCAGCCGCACTAGTGTGGGCTGTCCGTTACCGTTGATACGAAGGTAACACATCACGCCATCTGCTCAGCCATCTCACCAGCGTGATAACTGCTTCGCACGAATGGGCCGCTGGCGACCATGCCAAAGCCAAGCTTGCGAGCCATCTCGCCGATCTCATCAAACTCTTCTGGTGGAAGATATCGTTCAACCGGCAGATGCTCGGGAGTCGGCTGCAGATACTGCCCCAGCGTTAGCATGTCGCAATTGACAGCTCGCAAGTCGGCAAACACATCCATCAGCTCATCGCGAGTTTCCCCGAGTCCCAGCATCAGGCCGCTCTTCGTTGGCATGTCTGGAGCTTCATCTTTCACCTGCTTCAGCAAATCGAGAGTTCGCTGGTAGTCGGCATTGCGGCGGACGCGGTGATAAAGCCGAGGAACAGTTTCGGTATTGTGGTTGAAGACATCCGGACGTGATTCAATAACGCGACTGATCGCAGCTCGGTTACCGAGGAAGTCCGGCACCAGCACTTCCACCTGCGCACCCGTTTTTTCACGGACAGCGATGACAGTGCGATACCAATGGTCGGCACCACCGTCTTTCAGGTCGTCACGAGTCACCGACGTAATCACGACATACTGCAGCCCGAGACGAGCTGCTGCTTCGGCAACTCGTTCCGGTTCGTCCAGCTCCAGTCGCTCCGTCTTGCCTTTCGGGACCGAACAAAAGCCGCATGGTCGAGTACACACATTACCGCCGATCATGAACGTGGCAGTCTTCTGAGACCAGCACTCCGTGCGATTCGGACACTTCGCGCTTTCGCAGACGGTCTCCAGTTTCAGATCAGAGATCACGTCGCTGGTGTAAGCCATTCCCGGCTGAGGCAACGGACGTTTCAGCCAGCGAGGTAACCGGCGCACGGGGCCTCCGGCGATGATATTGACACCCGAAAGTGCAGACTCATCGACAGCAGGTTCACTCGTCGGTTGATTGAGGATTGGCAAACTTGTCATGGATCAGGGTCCGAGTTCGTTTCAAAAAAGGATGACCAGTGTGCAAATGATAGTCAGGATAACCAAGTTCTTCACACAAGTGCTGAATTAAAGCGGATCGCACCTGTGGCATTTGAGTCGGGCGGACTCGCTCTGCGTTCAATGACGAGAGTTTCTGTCCCAGCATTCCCCGACCGATTTCACGTGCTTCATCCAGACGAGGGCTCACATTTAAAAAGATCCCGAAGCTGGTGACACCATTATCGACGTGAATTCCGATTTCCGCAACAACACCATGGCGACCAAACACGGCCGTCGGATCAGACGGCTGAATTGATGCAACCACCTGAACTTCTTCACAGGTTTTTACGACCGCTCGCTGCAGGCAGCCGCGATATTCGTCGACACTCATACTGCATTCCGGCAGCGATACGACAATGTAGGCCGCCAGTTGACCGGGCTGATGGAGAATGGCATGGCCGTCGCGATGCAGCTTATGAACCGCGATCAGTCGAGACTCCAGCTCTCTGGGAGACGCAGGAAGTTCAAGCAGCGTCGCTCCTTCGCCAACAGTCACAGTGGGAGGATGTTCGCAGATCAGAATCGCAGCATTGGTTCTGCTCTGAAGTCTGACCTCGTGAACCATCAACTTCTGCAACGCAAGTACTGACGGAACATCTACCATCCCCAGCAGCCGCACTTCGGCAGTTGTTAGTGTGTGATTGGTAAATGCTTCCCAGTCGATGGTCATGAAATCAGTCAGTGAACCGGTGACGATACCGAAGCATTCAGAGGGGGAAAGTCGAACGAAATTTCTCGAACGCAACATTAGCTCGATACCATATCGTTCCTGTCAGCCGTAACGTTTTGTGCGGCGAGGCTGGCCCAGGGCAACACCCGCGTCGCTGCGATATTGTAGGCAGACGGTCGAACGCGCTCCAAGATTCGATCCCTAAATCAAGAAACTGTGCGGCAATTGTAGTGTTCGAGACAAGCCGTCTTTTGCCCGCGCTAAGAGGTAGTAGGCCCAAAAAATCTGACTTTCTGAGCAAACCTGTCGAACGATCGAAGACCTTTTCCATTCCAGCGGTGCTCTCGGAAATCCAGGATTGCCGACGGCTGGTGGACCTCAAGATGTCTAAGGGAGCATTCGTGGATGCGACGCTAAGGACAGTCGGCCCTTGTGCCTCGAATCTCGAATAAGGGCACGCCACCAGAAACGATGCAGCAGCGGCCCACAGAATCATCAAATTCAGCACAACCGAGACAATCAGCACAATCGAATATCTCGGGTGGTGCTATTAGGGTCGCAAAAGATTTAACCTTACGTTGTCCCTGGACACCATCCCACGATGCCAAACGATTGAGAACGTCCACGCGCCCGGGTCTTCGGACGGCTGGACGTCGTATTAAGATTGACTGTTACGTGGGAGTTTACCCAAATGTTCTGTCGTTTGCTGCTGGTGCTGTGCTGCGCGTTGGTTCTGATAGCCCCGGATCGAGGTTTTGCTCAATCGCTGCCGCCCTACAATGCATCCGCCGACATTATCCTGGTCTGGAATCAGGTGATGCTTGATATGAACGCGGGCGATAGTCGCCTTTTGATTCCGGATCAGGGCGGCCCGACTCGGACATCACGAGCATTCGCGATTGTGTCCGCAGCCATGTTCGACGCGTGGAACTCCATCAATCACAAGTACGCCCCCTATCTGACGGAGTTGAGCGGTTACAATTCCGCCAACACAACAGCGGCTGTCTCCGCAGCTGCGCAGGACACGTTGTTGTCACTCTTTCCTCAGCAGGCCGCAAAAATCCGCACAGCATACACAAACGCGATGAGCGGTGTTGCTGCGGGAACGCCACGAACAATGGGGATTGATTTAGGGAAGAAAGTGGCCCTCGCGATTCTTAATGACCGCAGGAACGACAACTCGAACCTGAATCTTCCCTATAACGTCAGCACGCTGCCTGGATACCATCGACCGGATCCGTTGCATCCCAACCAGGGATTTAACACACCGCACTGGGGTTACGTTGATCCTTTTGTGCTTGCCAACATCCATTCACACCTGTCACCTCCTCCTCCCGCGCTCAATTCTTTTGAATACGCCGTTGCGTATCAGACACTGCTCAACTGGGGAGGAGTTGCAGGTCAGTATCCGACTCTGCGAAGTCCCAAGGATACTATCACGGGAATCTTCTGGGCGTATGATGGAGTCCCCGGCCTTGGAACACCTCCACGTCTTTACAATCAGGTTGTTCGAACAATTGCGATCCAAAGACGCAACACCACAGAACAAAATGCACGCCTTTTTGCTCTGGTGAACCTGGCAATGGCTGACGCAGGAATTCAGTGTTGGTACACAAAGTACTATTACGAACTCTGGCGGCCGGTCATCGGAATTCGTCAGGGCAACAATGACACGAACATCTACACCATCGGCGATCCGGCGTGGCGTCCGCTGGGAGCACCAGCCACAAACGGAGCAGGCGATGGAGTCGACTTCACTCCACCATTCCCAGCATATCCATCCGGTCATTCAACGTTCGGTGCGGCGGCTTTCAATATGACGGCCCGATTTTATGGCACCGCTGGAATTCAGTTTTCGTTCACATCGGATGAATACAACGGAGTAAACAGAGGCAGCGATGGTAAAACGCGACCCGTCGTGACTCGCACGTATCGCAATCTCGAAGAAGCCATCTTGGAGAACGCATGGAGCCGGATTTATCTTGGCATTCATTGGCCGTTTGATGCATCCGATGGCATTGTTGCGGGCAAGCTTATCGCGGGTGAAATCTTCTCGTCGACCCTGCGACCAAAGCCGCCGGTTCGATAGTCTACCGAAGTCTGGATGTTCCTTGTGAACCAGGCCGGCGCTGTCGGGGCGAGTTGCTCACAGATCGTCTGTGATCAGGTACGACCCTCCGTCCCGAACAACCTGCGAGACGTTATTCTCAACCACCGCCTCAAAAAATCGTGCCATTGGGCAGCGAGCTAAAGCACTTCAAAGAGCGTTTGTATGCGCAGCACCGCACCATTGTCCGGAAACGTGTGGAACGAGTGGATTACGAGGCCTTCCGGCAAAAGGTCGCTCATCAGGTAACTCAGGCAATCAGGACTACTGACACTGGAACCAGGCAGGGCCGCGGTCAGAATCGCCTTGCGGGCATCCGCTTCCATCTCTCGATGAACCTGTAGATAAACTTCCGCAGGCACCGTATCCAACTGATAGCTGCAGTGATACTTCAGGCCCGGACATTCAAAGGTGTGCGTTCGATAACCGATCAATCGACGGTCCACCATACGCCCCTGGAGCGGCAGCGGTGAGAACTTGCTTGTTGCGACTTCCGTGATAACTTTCTCTGGAGTCCTGAATTCGATGGCGTGGCCGAAGTTGCTGATCCGCAATGTGGCCTGATTGCGTCCAACAGGAATCGTTATCTGACACAAGGTCTCAAATAACTCCGGATGCACCGAGCGATCCAATACTCTCAGCACCATATCAGCGACATCCGGACGTAAATAACCAACGGTCATGGAGCAGGCTCTCCCGAAAGATTTCTTTCAACCTTTGTTGTGGCACTTGGAAAACGGGCAGAATCACGGTGAATTGTAGGCAGATCGTCTGGAGCCACAAAAGCAGAGATTCATTCTTTTGCTGTCCTCAACCAGTCAAGAGTTCTTACAACCGCCCAGCAAAGTGCGGCCTGACTGCTTCAACGAAAATCTTCAACCACAACCACCGGCTCTGGCACCAGGACATTCCGAAACAGCAATGTAGTTTATTCACCCAGTCGGGTAATAACCCAGTAAATTCCGGAGCCATCTACTTGCTGACTCGGGTTTTCCACCAGAAAGCGACTCGTCACCAGGGAGGACATTCCAGCACTTGTTAAGTTGATGTTGAATATTGGAGACATTTGACGACAGACGTGATCAACGTGTCCTAGCGTTGCATTGTCCCCCAATAGGGTGGGCGATTGCTTGTTTGATCCGGTTTCTCTTCAAATCAAAGTTGCTCCGAGCGTCACTGATGTCCATTCGACTTCAAATGGTCCTTTTGCTGATCGCGTTGTCGACGGTTTTCCTCGGCACAACGTGGATGATGCACGCGGTGGTGATGGCTCCGGCCTTCACGAAGCTGGAACAGGATGCCGCCATTCGAAATCTCGACCGTTGTCAGGAAGCGGTCGATGGAGTTGCCGAATCTGTTTCAACTCTCGCCTTCGACTATGGAGCCTGGGACGACACCTGTCAGTTCCTTGAAGACCGAAATCAGGCCTACCGTGATTCCAATCTCTCCTCTTCTTTTCACGAGACAACTGGCAACGATCTTGTTGCGATCCTGACGAGCTCTCAGGAGGTTGTTGCATTCAGTTGCGTGGATCCGAATTCCCGGGAGATGGTTGCAATTCCCGAACTGATTCAGGATCTCCGGAAACCAGACAGCGTTTTCACAGATTTCTCCGGCACAGAGGATGCCAATGAAGGCTTGGTTCGGACAACTCACGGTCTCATGATCATTGCGTCAAGACCGGTCGTGTCGTCCAAACGCGAAGGTCCGATTTGCGGGGCCATGATTATGGGACGGTTTCTCAATGATAATCGCGTTGCCGAGATGTGCGACAGAACGCACTGCGAGATGCGTATTACGGCTCTGGATAAAGCTGCCCGGTCAGGCTCACAGGACTCAACTGCTACGGCACAAAGCTCCATCGTGGAGATTGATGAAGACACGCTTCAAAGCACACGAACACTGGATGATATCCATGGCTCTCCCGTTGCTCTGCTGACAATGGTGAGTGCTCGTCCCATCGCCCATCAGGGAAAATTCACCAAGAATGCAGCAATGTTTTGCAGTCTCATCGGCGTCCTGTTAATGCTTTTGGGAACCGGAATCGCACTTCGCCTGCGTGTTGTTGAACCTTTGCAGACGATGGCCTCGCACGCCGCACGTGTCGGAATCGAAGACGACCTGGCCGCCAGACTGAACTCCGACCGTACGGATGAAATCGGCATCCTCGCCAGAAGTTTTGATCACATGGTCGCCCATTTGGCGGAGGCCCGCAGAGCGACCGAAGAGTCTGCTCATCGGGCAGGCATGGCGGAAATTGCATCTGAAGTTCTGCACAACGTGGGTAACGCCGTTAACACCGCGAATTGCTGCGCCGAAGTGATTGGCGATCGCTTGAATAATTCACGACTGTCCGGGCTGGAAAAGGCCACGTCACTGCTGTCCGATCAGGCCTCGAATGCGGTCCATTTCTTCAGCGAAGATCCCCGTGGACCTAAACTCATCAGCTATCTCGTGACAGTCACCGGCTCACTGCAGAAAGAGCAGGCAGAAAATCTGAGTGAACTCCAGCGTCTGCAGGAAACGATCCGTCATATTCGCGATGCGATTGCTTCTCAGCAGAGTCATGCTCGCAAATCCGATTTTCGCCAGCGGGTCGACCTGCGAGCTTTGCTGAACGAGACGTTACTCGTGAATGAAGCCCTGCAGAAGCAATGTGGCGTATCAGTCACAATCAACATGCCGGAACTCCCTCTGCTGGAACTGAACCGGAGTCGCGTCGCGCAGGTCCTTGTGAACCTTGAGAAGAATGCTCTGCTGTCCATGCAGTCTGTTCCGGAACGTAACCATGTACTAACAATAAACGTGGCTGTTCTGGAAACAGACCTTCTGCAGATTGAAGTCCGTGACACCGGAACAGGATTCACTCCGGAGATTCACGAACGGCTTTTCGGACAGGGATTCACAACCCGAAAAGAAGGTTCGGGGCTGGGGCTGCACTATTGCGTCAATGTCATCCGTGAAATGGGTGGCGACATTACAGCGTATAGCGATGGCCCGGGCACAGGAGCCAGGTTTCAGATCACGATACCAAGGGCGGTCCCGGAGACAATAAAGAGTTCTGCCGCCAATACAGAGACATCTGCTTCAGAGGTGGTCGACAAGACCGCTTCTTCATTTTCTTCATCCAGTTCGTCACACAATGAGCCCGTGATCCCGGGAAAGTTCCAGGAGCAGTACGCATGAGTGCTTACGTCAGCCCGTTGGCTTCATCACAAAAGAATCGCATCCTGATCGTCGATGACAATGCCGCGATTCATATGGACTTTCGCAAGCTGCTTTCCTCCAACGATGAAGGCGATTTGACTCAGGCCGAGTTGGATCTCTTTGGGGAAACGTCCGCTGCGTTGCCGGGCTCAACCGCCGCTACGCAATATCAGATTGACTCCGCCTACCAGGGCCAGGAAGCGCTGGTTTTAGTCGAGAAGTCGATGGAAGAGGGCAGCCCCTATCGCATGGCATTTGTCGATATTCGTATGCCCCCCGGATGGGACGGTATCGATACCATCGAACGACTCTGGAAAGTCGATCCTCAATTGGAAGTCGTGATCTGTTCGGCCTACTCTGATTACTCATGGCGGCAGATTGTGAGCCGTCTGGGAAGAACCGACCAGTTCCTGGTCCTCCGCAAACCATTTGACGCGATTGAAGTCCGACAACTGGCACTTTCTCTGACCGCCAAAAGCGCGCTGCGAGATGTGCAGTTGCGGCATATGGAAAAACTGGCCAGAGTGGTCAACGAGAGAACTCGCGCCATTTCCGCTGCTGAAAGTGCAAGCCGCGCTAAGAGCAATTTCCTGGCAAACATGAGTCACGAAATTCGTACTCCGCTCAATGGTGTGACGGGCATGCTGGAACTGTTGTCATCCACAACACTGGACGAGCAACAGCAGCGATATGTCCAGGGCGCTCAGTCTTCTGCGGATTGCCTGATGAGTCTGATCAATGGCATTCTCGATTTCTCCAAGATCGAACAGGGAATGCTGGAGCTGGATCCTGTCGACTTCAATTTGCATCAATTGATTCACAATGTGGCCGACATCATGGCTCCGGCAGCTCGTAAGAGCGGGCTTGAAATCATCTGTGAGCTGTCGCCGGATCTTCCCAAATGGGTCTCGGCGGATCACGGTCGCCTGCGTCAGATTCTGCTGAATCTCATCAGCAACGCCGTAAAGTTTACTGAAAAGGGACGCGTCTCCATCGAAGCTCAGAAGCAGTACACTGATATCGGTGATCTGATGGTTCGCATCTCGGTCTCTGATACGGGGATTGGAATTCCAGTCGACCGCCGTCATCGGCTGTTCAAGTTGTTCTCGCAGGTTGATGGCAGCACGACTCGACGCTTCGGAGGTACTGGTCTCGGGCTGGCTTTGTGCAAGAAACTGGTTGAGTTGTTCGGTGGTGAGATCGGCGTTGAGAGTGAATCTGAGAAGGGCTCCACATTCTGGTTCACAGTTTGTCTGCAGCCACCATCGGAAGAACATCCGGAGGAAAAAGCGGAATCAAACGGCGTACCAGATCTGATTCGAACAGAACCACTGGCAGAACAGTCGTCTCGAGACTTCCGTGTGCTGGTCGCTGAAGATTACGAAATCAATCAGGTTGTTGTCCGCGAATTTCTCCGCAGGTTCGGTCTCGAGTGCGAGATTGTCGGAGACGGCCTGGTTGCTGTTGATCAGGCCAAATCCGGCGAGTTCGACATGATCCTGATGGATTGCCAGATGCCTCTGATGGACGGACTCCAGGCGGCCCGAGTAATCCGGGATGCAGAAACTCCAGACCACGGGCTTTCTCGTAACGGGAAGCGAATTCCAATCATCGCACTTACTGCGAATGCTGTCGCTGGCGACCGTGAGGAATGTCTTGAAGCGGGTATGGACGACTACCTGACAAAACCAATCACTTGTCAGGCTCTGACTAACATGTTGCTTCGCTGGATGCCCACACCTCAGTCAAAAGGTCTGGAACCCGTTCCGAATGAACCAGCTTCACGCATCTGCGTAGGCAGTGCATCGGTGGCAGAAGCTTTCGACCTCGAACAACTGATGTCTCAGTGCTTTGGGGACTCCGAACTGGCTATCGAACTTCTGAATATGTTTGAACTTCGCGGACGACAAAGCCTGCGTGATCTGGAAGGCGCCATTGCTGACAATAATCGACTGGCAGTTCAGCATCTGAGTCATGGCGTCAAAGGGGTTGCCGCCAATCTATGTGCTTTGCGACTTCGCGCATCTGCGGGAGTACTCGAGCGTCGCTGCATGGACGAAGCTATTGAATTGAACTCTTTGCTGGATGAAATCAACGACTTTCGAACAGATCTGATCCTGTGTTTGGAATCTGTACAGCTAACCAGCCAGTCACTTCATCCGGAACTTTGTGAATCCACCTCTACCATGTAATTCAAACCGGTCCATTCAAACATTCAGAGCAGCGGCAATTGTCGGGCTGACAGCCGCATTCGCCCGAACTCTGAAGCGAGACTCCCCAACGAAGCCTTTTTTAAAGACAGTTCAAACAACTCCTGAATTGCCTTCGGATTATTAATCATGTCGACCAGAATGCTGAATGCACGCGAACACGAGCTAATTGAAAAAACGCTCGGGATTGAAATCCCGGATCGCGTCCTTCCCGCCACTGCAGCTTCACTCCAAAATCTGCATGCTGTCGCCGGTCCTTTTGCGTCCACGATAGCCGCAAGTGACGAATTTCAGAATCGAAAGATTCTCGTCATTGATGATGAAGCAATCAATGTACGATTAATCCAGAAGTGCCTGCAGATTGCAGGATACCGCAAAGTTGAAACGCACACAGAACCGGAATCTGCTCTGGAACGTATCATTACGCAGCAGCCTGACCTCGTGATTTGCGATGTCGTAATGAGCGTCTCCGGCCTGCAGATTCTGCAGCAGGTTGCCTCCAGCCCGGATCTCCGCAACATCCCGATGATCATGATCACCGCCTCAGAGGATGAACGAGTTCGCTCTGATGCCCTTGAACTTGGAGCAGCCGAACTGCTGACAAAACCTCTGCGAGCCACATCGTTGCTGCCTCGTGTCCGCAACGCACTTCTGCTGCGGTCACAGTTTGATCAAATGCTGAATCATCGTCGCGAACTGGAATCTCAGATTCAGGCTCGCACCGCCGAATTGATGCTGTCAAGGCTTGAACTGATTCACTGTCTTGCGAAGCTGGCTGAGTTTCGAGATAACGAGACCGGTCATCACGTTGTGAGAGTCGGTCGCTACGCAGGAATTCTGGCCCGGCAGATGGGACTTGATCGCGCCACGTGTGAGCTGATCGAGCATGCTGCTCCCCTGCATGATATCGGTAAGATCGGCATCGGCGACGACATTCTGCGGAAGCCCGGAAAGTTAACGCCGGAAGAATTCGAAACCATGCAGCGCCACGTGGGCCTTGGCAAGCGTGTCTTTCAGCCGTTAAGCCATAGCGAATCACTGCAACTGCGAGCCCATACTCGGCTCGGTGAAATGATGATCGGGGTTGGTTCTTCGCCACTACTCCGCATGGCTTCCGAAATAGCGCTTACTCATCACGAACGCTGGGACGGCAACGGCTATCCGATTGGCCTGAAGGGAACCGATATCCCGATGAGTGGCCGAATCGTGGCGGTGGCCGACGTCTTCGACGCGCTCAGCAGCAAACGAGTTTACAAACCAGCATTCCCGATTGATAAGTGTTTTGAGATTCTTCAGGAAGAAAGTGGTACGCACTTCGACCCGGATGTTGTCAATGCCTTCATGCGGATCCGCGACGAAATCGTGCGAATCCGTATTGATCTGGCCGACGTTGATTAATCGATCAGGTGAAGCGGACGATCGCTCCTAACGCATAACGGCGATTGTGAGTTGTGGATTCCGATCGTAGTGCCGACTTCAGTTGGCATAGTGGGACACTATCGACAATCGAAAGCCGACTGAAGCCAGCTCTACAATCTTGATGGCCGCCAAATCTACGCCTCGCCGGGCGTCGGATGTCACTCTGGATCCGCCGCTGTGAAGGTACGGCTGAGTCCGAATTCCGACCCACCACGGCGAAACAAATTGCAATCCTTCCTGCGGATTGCCATACTCCTTGGCGACAAGCACATCGCTGCTTCCCACCACACTCCTGCCCGCCGCAACCCGCATTCGGAGACTGATGTTGACGACATCTGCTCTCAGAACAATCTCTTTGTTGATCCTGACGGCTTCCGCCTTCAATCATGGCGTGCTGGCTGACGATCAGGCGGCCTCGTGGAGTTCGCTCCGGATTTCTCCGGACCTGCTGGAGATCTCGTCCCCGGAAACCTCAGATCAGTTTCTCGTGACAGCAGTCGATTCCACTGGCCGACGCTTTGATGTCACTCGATCTGCCACCTTGACGCTGTCCAGCCCCAATGTCGCTGCGATTAACGCGGCTGGCCGAATTGATCCACTTTCGGACGGGGAAGCCACGCTCACGGCTCAAATCAACGAAATGTACGCAACGGCCATGATCCGAGTTCGCGGCATCTCACACCCCACGCCCGTTTCGTTTCGTAACGATGTGATTCCGCTGCTGTCTAAATCCGGCTGTAACTCAGGCGGCTGTCACGGCAAGGCCGAAGGCCAGAATGGATTTCGCCTTAGTGTTTTCGGATTTGATCCTGCCCGTGATTTTGATGCGATCGTTCGCGACAGCCACGCTCGTCGAGTCTTCCCCGCGGCTCCCGAAAAGAGCCTACTCATTCAGAAAGCAGTGGCCAGCGTTCCTCACGGTGGTGGCCGTCGAATCGAACCGGGCTCACGCTGGCACAGAATTCTGCTCCGCTGGGTGTATGAAGGGATGTCTCTCGACGACGAATCTCAGGACCCGGTCGTCGCCATCAAAGCCGAACCCGCTGATATAGTGCTTGCCGGACGAGGAAATCAACAGCTGCGAGTCGTGGCGATCACTCAATCCGGAGCCGTTCGAGGCATCACGTCCGAGGCAGATTTCCAATCCAATAATGATGTAGTCGCCGCTGTCAGCCGCGAAGGTTTGATTCAGGCGACAAACGTTCCCGGTGAAGCCGCAGTTCTGGTGCGATACATGGGACATGTGGCGGTCAGCCGAATTACTCTGCCAGGGCCCAACATCAATTTCACACGTCCGGAAGAACTGAGTTTTGTTGATGGTCTCGTCTGGAACAAGTTGCAGAAACTACAGATCCAGCCCAGCCCAGTGGCGAGTGACTCCATGTTCCTGCGTCGAGTATTCCTGGACACGATTGGAACACTCCCGACTTCAGCCGAAGTGCGATCATTTCTTACGGACACCGATCCCGACAAACGTCGCAAGCTGATCGACGCCTTGCTGGAACGTCCCGAATACGCCGACTACTGGGCTCAGCGCTGGGCTGATCTGTTGCAGGCTGATAAGGATATCATCACGCCTCAGGGAACCGTCGCGATGACGCGCTGGATCCATCAACAAGTTACGGCTAATACTCCGTGGGATCGCCTGGTCTACGATGTTCTGACCGCGCGGGGATCAACCGTTGGAAACTCACCAGCAGGTTTCTTTCAGGTTCAGGCAGACCCTGAAAAATCGGCTCGCGCGGTGAGCCAGTTGTTCCTTGGTGTTCGTATCGAGTGTGCTCAGTGTCATCATCATCCGTTCGAACGCTGGGACCAGAAAGACTACTTCGCTCTGGCGGGTTTCTTTACTGGGGTCGATCGAAAATCCTTGCCGGGTGGTGCTCTCAAGATCATCGATAAACCAGGAGAAGATCTGAAACATCCTCGAACCAGTGAGCCAGTCCCGACGGCCGGACTCGGGGCCGCTCCGGCGATGTTTCCCGATCCCAAAGATCGTCGCCGATTCCTCGCGCAGTGGTTGACGGCGAAGGATAATTCTCTGTTCGTGCGTTGTCTGGTGAATCGACTGGTGGGGCACTACTGGGGCCGTGGTCTGGTCGAACCCGTCGACGACCTCCGAGCGACAAATCCGGCTTCGAATGAACCGCTTATGCAGGCTCTCGCTGATCATCTGATTGAAGTGAATTTCGATCTGAAAGCCTTCACGCGGACTCTCTTGAATTCGCGAGTTTACCAGCTCGATTCCGCCATTACGGATTCGAACCGTCTGGATGATCAGAACTATTCGCGAGCTGCGATTAAGCCAATGCCGGCTGAAGTTTTGCTGGATGCGATGTCTCAGGCGACCGGCATCCCGGAACGATTCAACGGCTGGCCGGAAGGTTATCGAGCGATTCAGGTTTGGGACAACAAATTGCCCTCCCTCTTTCTGGAGACGTTCGGCCGACCCGTGCGTCAATCGGTGTGTGCTTGTGAACGCGGCGTTGAGCCCAGCATGGCTCAAGCCCTGCATCTGATGAACTCCGAAACCACCACAGTAAAGCTTGAAGACCGACGCGGCCGCGCGGCTATGTTGGCGGCGTCTGATCTTCCACCGAGTGCGATCATCGAAGAACTCTATCTGGCCACGGTTTCACGGTTCCCGACTGCTCAGGAGCAGGAACTCATGCAGCGATCACTGACAGAAACAGACGATCGCCGCAAAGCTGTTGAGGATATTTTGTGGACGCTGCTGAATACTCGTGAGTTTGTGTTTAATCGTTAGAGGAAGCCCCGTCGGCGGAGCGACGGGCGTACCGTACACCCGTCGCTCCGCCGACGGGATCTTTTCCTGCCGAGTAGCCTTCTCATGAGATCATGGACTCGAGTCTTGTTGGCACCTCTGATGGTGCTCCTCAGCGCACAGTCCTCTTTGCTGCCAGCTCAACAGCCAACGGCTGGAGAGATTTCTCCGCAGAAGTACGAAGTCCTCTCAGAGCTCAACCAGAATGCTGGCATGCGGGACGGCGTCGAACTGAAGGTCGACATCTTTCGGCCGAAGAGCGACGAACGATTCCCTGCCATCGTTTATCTCACGCCATACAACAAGACGGGCAATACGGCTCGAGCCCAGTTGTTTGCATCTCGAGGTTATGTCGTCATCAACGCGGATACGCGGGGACGATTTGAATCCGGCGGCGAATGGGATCCGTTTTCTCCGCTCCACAAACAAGATGGCTACGACCTCGTCGAATGGGCGGCGAAGCAATCCTGGTCAACAGGCAAGGTCGGGATGTTTGGCCTGTCTTATATGGGCTGGACTCAATGGTGGACCGCCACTCAGGCTCCGCCTTCGTTGAAATGCATTGTTCCGGAAGTCGCTCCGCCCGACAACTTTTATAACTGCCCTTATCAGAACGGCATCTTTGTCTGCTGGATGATGGACTGGGCTGGCATGGTCAGCGGTCGAAATCCTCATAGTTCAGGCCCAGGACCCTATGGCGGATTTGCCGTCAATCGTGAAGCGGCTTATCGCAATCTGCCGTACATCGACTTCGAAAAAACACGCCATCATCTTCCGACAGAATGGTGGAGCAAGTGGATTCTGCAAAACACCGCCGAGGGTGAATACTGGAAGGCCATCGCGTATCAGAAGCCTGAAGAATACAGTCGAGTCACAGTGCCATCGCTGGCGGCCACCGGCTGGTTCGATGCCAACTTCACGGGAACGCCCGGCAACTATCTGGCCATGAAAAAGTATGGCGCCACACCTGAATCCAGAAGTCCTCGGATGGTGATCGGTCCGTGGGAGCACATCATCAATACTCATCGAATCGCCGCCGATGTGGATTTCGGACCACAAGCCATTATCGACTGGAATGGTTATGTGTGTCGATGGTTTGACTACCACCTCAAGGGAATCGAAAACGGAATTCTGCAGGATCCTCCGATTCATCTGTTCGTGCTGGGACGCAATGAATGGCGAACGGCCCATGAGTGGCCTCTGCCTGAGACACAATGGACAAAGTACTATCTCCACAGTGGTGGCAAAGCGAATTCTTCCGCTGGCGATGGCAGCCTGTCGACATCTCCTCCGGCTGCGGAATCACCCGATCATTACACCTACGATCCTGAAGATCCAACGCCTTCTGCAGCTTTTCAGAATGGTCATATCGATGGACCACGAGATGTCTCTTTGTCTGCCAAGCGGAACGATGTGCTGGTCTACACGACGCCGGTCCTGGAGAAAGATGTTGAGATCATCGGCCCCATCACGGCAACGCTCTATGCCGCCACCAGCGAGAAGGATACAGACTGGATGGTGCGATTGTGCGATGTTGGACCGGATGGTCGATCTTCGTTTCTGGCGGAAGGTGTGATGAGAGCTCGCCATCGTGATCCGGAAAATGGAGGAGCTTTCAATGCGTCTCGGTTGAGCACTCTGGAACCGGATAAAGCCTATCCGTACATCATCGAATTCTGGCGTCCAACCGGCAATCGCTTTCTGGCCGGGCATCGAATCCGCGTAGAGATCTCCAGCAGTTACTATCCGTACTACCTGAGAAATCTCAACACTGGCGAAGACAACATCGGCTTGGCGACCAAACCCGTGGTTGCTCAACAGACGATCTTCCATGACGCAGATCATGCATCGCATGTTGTGCTGCCGGTGATTCCGATTCCTTGATGTTTGCGACGCGACCACGCGGGCAATCTCCGTCACTGGAAGATTGAGCTTCAATGTTCAGGGATGTTGATCTGGCGGTGACTCTTTCTGCACCTGCTGTCATTGCAACCTTTCTCGCTCCCGGTCTGCCTGAGCTTCCTCCACCGTCCTTCGGACTTGCTCCACGAATCGATCGGCCTTCCTCTTGTTATCAAAAGCTCGTTTGGACTGATCGTTGAGATGCCGTTGGCCGGTGACATCGCTGTTTTGAAGACTATTCGCCCAACCACGCAACTGCCGCGAAATGCCTTCTGCATTTGATTTCAAATTTGAAATTTGAGATTTCAAATCCTCAGGCGATTCCATGCGTTCAATGACACACAACATGGACCGCACTTCTCCCGCAGATCCTCGAGCAATATAGATGAACTGCAGCAGTTCATTTGTCGAACCACGTTCAAAGCCCTCGGCGATGTTATTGGAAACAGACAACGCTGCTCGTTGAAGCTGATTGGCGAGATCTCCTTTTCCGCGGAACCAAGGAGCACTCGACCACTCAAAGATCTGCACTGCCAGTTCCGCGGCAGCTTTCCAGACTGGAAGATCTTCGAAGCGTTCGTACTTCATGGTGGCACCTACGGCAAATTTGAGATTTCAAATTTGAAATAAGAGCAACGGGCACTGCGTTCGTTTTGAAATCTCAAATCTCAAATTCCTGTTGCTCAATGCTCATGCCCCTTAAACAACGCGTTCTCTTTATCTCCACCACCGAGCACATACGCCAGCAAGTCGAAGATCTCTTCGCGGGTCAGTTTATTCAGCACGCCTTTGGGCATGATGCTGACGTCGCTCGTGGTGCGTTCTTCGATGTCCGTTTTTAGCAGCACGGTAATCTTGTCGGGGGCGGAGGGGTTGTCGATGAGCTTCAAGGAGTCGCCGGTTTCTTCGACGATGAGGCCGGTCAGGACCTTACCAGACGTCAGTGAGATCACGTTCGACTGATACTTCTTGTCGATCTTCTTCGACGGGTTAAGGATGTGTTCAAGCACATCGACTTTTGAATACTCCGGCGGTAGCTTGGTCAGGTCCGGCCCGACGTTGTTGCCCTGGCCGTTGAGTTTATGACAGCCAACGCAGGCCGCGGCTTTGAAGAGTTGCTGGCCGACGGCGAAATTGTTGGCTCGATGAGACAGGTGCATCACATCGCCCTTCAAGTCATCCAACTGCCAGTCGGTGTTGCGGCCGAGATATTTCAACAGATCGTCTCTCATCTCCAGCTTGTTCGCGGCAAGGTACGCAGCGGGATCGGCTTCGTAGGCTTTCAGATCCGCGACGACGTAGAGTGCTCCGTACATGCGACGCCAGTGACCGGGATACGTGCACACGTACGGGTAGATTCCAGGCTCCTTCGGCACTTCAAAGAAGATGGAATCCGTTTGTTCCGGCTGAACCAGTTTGCTGGCGACCAAGACTTTGTCGCTCTTCGGGATGAAGTTGCGAGCCGCGGCGTCCTGATCTCGACCGGTGGCTTCAGCAAGCTCGCCGACTTCGGCCATTGTACCGGGAAGTACCACGGCAAAGTTGTGAGGCATGTTGTCGGTATTGGTGAGTCGGAACTCAACCGGACGTCCGGCCTGAACAGCGACGGTCTCGCGGTCATAAATCATGCGTTCGCGAACGGTGCCCAACGCGATCAGCGGCACGACGACTTCTGAGAGTCGCTTCTCAAAGCGAACTCGGCCGGCATCATCCAGCCGTGTGCGGACGCCTTCCGCGATCTTCAATGCGATCTGAGCCTGATCCGAATTGCGGTCTTTTGGCTCGCGGCTCGCAAGAAACGAAACGGCGGCTTCGGCGAGATTCCCCAGTTGTTCTTTCGGCCAGGCTTCGACCGGAATCGTGGACAGAGATTGCAGGCTTGTGTTGACGGAGGCTCGCTCCTTCAACAGGCTTGCCAGCAATATGGTTTTGCCGGCTTCGTTGCCGGGGATGTCCATGATGGCCGCGATCCCCAGATCCTGTACCGTCTGTTCAGCGGCGGACACCAGCGCGTCGGCCGGGATCTCCTGCTTCTTTATGCCGGGGCCGCTCCAGGACATGCTGAGCCCATCGCCGCCGCCGTTATCAAAGTACGTGGCAACAATCGGATGCAGGCCAACGGCGAGCTGCACCGTGCCCTTCTTTTCGACCATCCCATGCAGGCCGTCGTTATCGATTATCTGTTCACCGTCGATGTAGAAGCGAGAGCCGTCGTCGGAGGCAATGAAGAAATTGTACTTGCCTGGCTTCTCGATCACGATGTGTCCGGTGAACATCAGAGCAAAGGCATCGCGAGTTTTCAGCACGGGCTGATCCATCACGATTGTCGTGGCCACGCCAGTGTTGGCCGGTGTCATGGCCTGCAGTGTTTCACGAGCCACGTTGCTGGGGCTTGGAGCATAGAAGTCGACTCGCAATCCAGGCTGTGTGAGCGGTGAAGAGCCTTTCGAGCCTGCCAACGTCGGGACAAGTTTCGCCAGCTGATCAAACAGAGAACTCTTCGCTTCCACCGATGACACGAGCGAGACAGCTCGCAGGGCATCTTCCAGCTTGAGCTGTTCTTTTTCGACGGCTGCGAAGACAGCGTCGCCGTTGTTGTCGGCACTGATCCAGGCCGCAATGGCGACTCGACGAGTTTCCCCAGACTTCGCGGTTGTGGCGAGTGTCGCAATGCGATCGCGAACCTTCGCCAGTTGATCAGCCGGCTGGCTGGCCAGCAACTGACTGAGACTATTGAGCACATTCACGCTGGCTTTGGCGTTCAGCTCTTCGATCAACGTGAACAATTCTTCGATCTCGGCGACGTTGCGAAGTTTCGCGAGGCCGGTTAATGCTGTCTGGAGCGTTTCGACAGGGACATTCTCGCGAGTCAGGATGGCTCGATAAACACCTTCGGTCTTTTCCATCTTCAGCAGATCTTCGACGCTGGCGTTGGAGAGAGCATAGGCTTCGGCATTAGTCGAAAGCTTTTCTCCGCGAGCCAGCGTTTCACGAATTGCTGTGTCAAGATTAATGATGCCGCGAGCTTCGTTGATGACATAAGTGAGCTGCGGATCCTGTTCGGTCTGCATGGCGGCGAAGATAATTTCTGCAGCGAGTGGGCCGCGTGTGACTGTGGCCGCAACGACGACTTCGGCGCGGACTCGCGGTGAAGGATCGGAAGCCAGTTTTAGCAGCGATGCTTGTACCGTAGACCCATCGCTTCGCCGACGGGAATCCGATGGCACGTTGCCTGAGGGTGGAACTTTGCTTGATGCCTGATCGTCGCTGCTCGAATTTCCCGCCGACGGAGCGGCGGGTGTACGGTACGCGACGTCACGAGCCTCGTCACGGAATACTCTAACGGCGGCAGCACGGGCATCAGCGACGGGTGAGTCAAGCAGTGTGGCTACCAGATCATGGTTCGGCTGCCGAACCTGCTGATGTACCCACATCGCTTCCACCATGTTTCTGGCATGCTCCGGATTCTTCGCATCAAACTGCTTCACCCATTCCGTGACGGCTTTCACAACTTCATCCGGATTACGCGACGTCAATTCCAGCCGCGCGCGGTATCGCTCCGCCAGCGTCTCTGATCCCAGCGCCGCGACAACATCGGCAGTGCTCGCCTTGTCCAGCTTCAGCACAGGCTGAGTGTCTCGACCTTCCGCGGTGACTCGGTAAATGCGCCCATGCAAATGGTCGCGGCTGGGGTCGCGGAGGTTGTGCTGCATGTGGCCGATGATGGGGTTCTGCCAGTCGAGCACATACAGGGCTCCATCACCGCCGATTTCCATATCACTTGGACGGAAGTTCTGGTCCGATGAATACAGAATCGGCTCGACTTCCTTCGCGAAGAAGCCAGCTCCGCGTTTTTCGAACTTGTACTGAGTCACTCCCTGGAAGCCGATCACGTTGGCGATCAGAAGATTGCCGCGGTTCTCTTCCGGGAAATGCTGGCTGTCCAGAATCTGAATTGCCGGAACCGGGCGAACTCGCTTTTCGTAAAGCTGTGTCGGAGCCCCATGGCCTGGCATGCCTATGTAGTTTCCGGTGCCGCCGGTGCCGTCGGTTGCGAACTGATTGCCCCACTGGTCGAAGACGTCACCGTGAGGATTCGGGCCGATCGGGAAATGGAAGTTGATATCAAACGTGACCGGATCCCATTCGTAAACGCCTGTGCCGCCCGTTCCAAATCGCTTGGTCGGGCCCCATGGAGTTTCAAAGTTCTCGGCGTGGAAGATGCCGCGTGAGAAATAGAACTTCCCGCCAGGGCTCATCACAAATGCGTTGGCCGTATGATGAGTATCCGCGGAATCGAGACCATGGAAGATGCGTTCCTTCACGTCGGCTCGATCATCGCCGTCGGTGTCTTTGAGGAAGAAGATATCCGGAGCCATCGCGACCAGAACGCCGCCATTCCAGAATTCAAAACCCGTTGGATTGTGCAGACCATCAGCGAACGTGATGCATCGATCGGCCACGCCGTCATTGTCGTCGTCCGGGAAGATCAGCAGTTTGTCGTTCATGGCTTCCAGCGGATTCCAGTGCGGATATGTCGGCCACGCGGCGACCCACAGGCGGCCATCGGGATCAACGGCACTCTGCACGGGATTGACGAGGTCTGAGAACATCTCTTCGGAAGCGAAGACGTTGACTTTCATCCCCTGATGGATCGTCATCTTGTCGATAGCTTCAGCCGCTCCAAGAAACTTATGACGACCATCTTCAAGTTCTCCCGGCTTGTTGGTTTTGACTTCAAGAGGCTTAGGAAGATTGCTGTCGTCTGGCTCAATCATCTTGCCGTCAGCGGCAGCCCAGACGACGGCATCGCGATTCGCCGTCATGACTTCGAGAATCTCCAGTTCTCGCTGCATCACGTCGAAGTTGGTTTGTCCGTCGACAAATTGCAGACCGGATCGCCCGCCGAAAACGCTGTAGCCATCGGTGGCTCGGTAGACGTTATGCCAGATGTGGTTCTTGGTGAGGATTGCTTTGCGGATGTCTTCGAACCTGGCATTTTCTGGCTGCGGTGCTTCTTTATCAACCAGTACCTGACGGTCGAATGCAATTGCGATGCCCTGGCTGCCAGTCTCGGTGATATGAACACCGTTGATGGTCAAAGGAAAGAACGCAATCGTGCCGTCCGTCAGCTTGTCAGGGTAGTCGAATCCGAATCGGTCGCGTTTCTGCCCTTCGAGATTGCGAAGCGGACTGCCATCAATGCCGACCAGCTTCATCATTTCCTGTGAGTGGTGAAACAGATCGACGAACAGTACAGCTTTCTCGCTGGCGACCTTTCCCATCTCCGTCGTGTACAGCTCCAGATTCTTATTCTGCACCTTCCCATCGGGCAAATGCGGCCACTTCAGATCTTCAAACGCGATCGGCGAACACAGCACCAGCCTCGGAGCTGATTCACCGTTGTACTTCTGAGCCAGCGTGTGATCGATGAACGCTTCCAGATCCTTCCGAAACTTTGGCAGGCCCGCTTCACCAGCGTACGATTCGTTGTAGCCGAAAAACGCAATGATCACGTCGGCTTTGACTTTGTTCAGCCATTCATCAGGCGAACCAAAATTATCTGATCGAGGTCGTTCGGTCAGCGTATCGCCGCTGAACCCCAGATCGCGCACGACCAGATTGTGTTCCGGGAAGCGATAGTGCAGAGTCGCCTCCAAATGGCCGTAATGCTGCAGCCGATCGGCCAGAGTATTACCGATGATGGCGATGTGGTCGCCTTTCTCCAGCTTCAATAGTTCTTGCTGAGCCTCCACAGGCTGAATCAGCATCAATAGAAAACCAGAAGCCAGAACAAGGGCGCAACGAGCGGATGACAGCAGCATGAGCTACTCTCCGAAGGCGGTTGGTGAGGAAGCGTGCACGGAGGAAACTTTGGACAGCTTCGCAAGTTCTGGCAGGTGGTCAAGCGAACCCTCGGACCACTGCTTGATCGAATTCCCGTGATCGATGTCCGGTACGACTTCATTTGAGGCATTCAGTATCCGTTTTTGAGTTTCCGGATACCTCGGACAAATGCCTTTCAACGGGCGTTATGGAAGATTCAAGGGGGCAAACTGTCACGGACAAGATGATTTCGCAACGGTACCCTGTACCCATACCCCAAACGGCCTTCCGCTTCCGTCGTCCAGGGTGCTTCATTAGCATCTCCCGGTCGAAAGGACACATGTTCCGTGAGATTCAGTCCAATCATTGACCTGGCTCGCAACAGTGACAACAGTCAAAGTTTATCGGATCTGCAGGCCGCCTTGAGGTTCACCTCCGGTTTCCCAAAATAAAGCTTCTGTTAAAGGCTTCGGGATGCAATCGTATTGATATGTCGACCATTGGCCCGTTGCTCGTAATCTGGATGCTGTTGCTTGCAGCGGTTCAGATTTACATGCTGGCCCTTTACATCAAAACGCTATCGAACGTAGACGCGACACCGTCAGACGCCAAAAACTATTCGCCAATGCTGGTGGTGCTGTCTCTGCGCGGAGCTGATCCTTATTTGCGTGACAGTCTGACCAGGCTTCTGACTTCAGACTACCCGGATGTCCGCTTCAGAATTGTTATTGATTCGGCCGACGATCCATCTCTGACGATCGTCGATGCATTTTTGCAGGAACGAGACGATGCTCGCGTCGAACGGATGATACTGAAAAATCGATTGCCGCATTGCAGTGGAAAAGTTAGTGGCCTTTTGGAGGCGACGGAGTCCATACCGGGAAACTGCCAACTCGTGGCGTGGATCGACGGTGATTCGTTGCTGCATCGCACGGCATTAAGGGAGCTGGCTGATGGACTGCGTGACCCGAAAGTCGGGGCGGTTTCCGGAAATCGCTGGTACCTTCCACCGGAAGCCAGTCTTTCCGGAATCACTCGCATGTTCTGGAATGCGTTTGCTGTTCCAACAATGAACATGGTGGGGATTTTATGGGGCGGTTGCATGGCCATGCGAGCGGCCGATTTGCGGAATCCGGAACTGCGAAGTCTCCTTGCCAACTCCTTCATCGAAGATTCAACGATTTGCAACTATGTGAGATCAAGCGGCCGTACGACCGCGATGATCGCCGCCGCTTTTCTATTGAATCGCGAAACGATTTCTCTTCGCGACCATTATCGTTTCGCGACCCGACAATTATTCACCGTCCGCATCGATAACTCACGCTGGTGGCTGGTCACGACGCACATGCTGGCGTTGAATCTGACAATCCTGTTGATGCTTATCCCCATGTCAATGCCCTGGCTGCAATGGTGGAAAGAAATCTGTGTCGTCTATCTGCTTCTTACAGGACTGTCTCTTACTACGATCCCTTTCGGACATCTCAGAGTCTGCAGAATTTTGCGAGATCGTGGTGAAAGTGTTCCTCGAATTTCGCTGTCACAATGGGCGTTGTTTCCTCTGGCTGTCTTTATGCCAAATCAATTGAATCTGATTTCGACTCTGAATGCCTTCTTCATCCGCCGCATCACCTGGCGAGGTATCACGTACGAATTCGGCGGTCGTCAAAAGTGCCGAATTGTCAACGTGGAACCAATGGGCAACTCTGCACCAGCGGGCCGATCCGTCGTATAGTCCGGTTGCGCTGCAGAAAAACCATGACCGCAACCAGCCCCGCATTAAGCATCAGGACCCAGGACCTGGTCGAACAGGATTGGTCGACTTCGATGCTTATCGCCAAACTGCCCAGACCAATTTAAATCCGGCGTTCAACAGAAGGCATCTCATCAATCGTTCCTTCAGCCTCAGCACTCAACTTTCCGCTATCGTCATCAATGATCCGGATGACATGGGTAACCGTACAAATCAAATACCCATTTCAGACGTGAGTGAACTCGCCGCATGGTGTCCTTATCCATACGAAACGCATTCTTCTTATAGGCCTTTAGAGCCGGTAACTGGGCCTGAATCTTTGGTTCCACCAAATTCCAGCCGGGAAGACTGATTGCTTGATAGATCTGACGAATCTGCCCCAGTGGGTCCTGCTCCAGATCTTCAAAACGGATTTCATGCAGCCGACCTTTCGGAATCAACCCCTTTGTCTCTTCGTAGGTTCGAATACATTTCTCGTAGAAGTACAGTGTGTCTTCTTCGTTGGCTGAGAAGTCCGGTGGTCCGAGGGAGTTTTCTGTAAACATCGTCCTGCGGAGATGGAGTGTCGACTGATAGACTGCATACGGATCGCGATTGATGTAAACGAAACGCGCATCCGGGAACATTTCCAGCAACGTGCTGATTCGAAACGTATGAGCCGGCGTTTTGGTCACAATCGAACTGTTTTTGCGATACGTGAGCTTTTTGAGCAGCCTCAGAAAGGACTGCTTCCAGATCGATCGCTCCGACTCCGTCATATCACGAGGATCAAAATAGCGTTCATAAGCCTCACGACGATCGGAGAAGGCCGTCATCAGGTAAGGTGAAATCTGACAGTCAAGGGCGAGGGCGATGTCCTCTTCCTGAGGCTCCTCCCAGCCAGCCGCGACGTTGTCCATCGGGCGGGTTTCGGGAAGAAAACGCTTCGTCAGCGGAGCCAGAATCCGCTCGGTCAGCAGAAAGTGGCCTGGATTCACGCACTGGTAGAGGTTGGGGAATGTCACCTGCGGATCCAGGGACATCAAATTATGCAGCATCGTGGTGCCACTTCTCCAGTGCCCCAGAATGAACAATGGGGGATGGACAATCTCGGTTCGGGCCACCTGTCTCCCAAAGAACAACTTTTCCAGTACGCCGTACAGCGAGTTAAGGCCACTGACGAACGCGATCGTGATCCATCTTGGAAGATAGGCCCACGAGATTCTGGGCTTCATCCGCAGCAAATTCCACAGCCCGGAGACCGTAAGACCATGCCACATGCAGATCAACCCCTGCCGCGAAGCTTTAACGGCAGGCTTTGAAGGCTCAGATGAAGAACGCAGTTTGGGAATTGTTGCACTCATTGATCAATTGAGGAGGTCAGCTACGGAAATGCTGAAGCAAAATGGCGACGACAACGACGTGACAACAACGATAACAGGGCGTCCACTGAGATGTCCTGAGCAACTTGATGCTTCTGACAATCTACACTGCAGATAACGATCGTCTCTGAATTCATCCACATACGTCAACAGCGACGCAATTCATGCCACCGCCACGAAAAACAGGTCTCTGCCCTGATAGTGTCTACTTTTGATGCCGCATGGCCAACCGTCGAACGATTCTTGTGCAGGAATTTGTAAGAATTCATCCGTTGACCAGGTCCGCTTTAGCCGTACACTCCTCGCATGGCGAGAAACGAGATCAGTCCGGAGTTTGAAAAAATCCTTCGTACCGCAGCAAAGCTGGCGGAGGAGGTTCATGCTGCGGCGCTGATTCTGCTGGCGGAACAGCCCGTTGACTTCGCAATGCTGAAGAAAAACGCCACCGCTTTCCGGCTTATTATCGCGTCAGACCGCAAAGAAATTCAGGACGCGGCGCGGCAGGATGACGTCGACGTCGTCGAAATTCAGCAGGAACCACAAACTCGACATTTCCAGGTGTCTCAGGTCCTGCTTGAAGCGATCGCCGATGAACTTTTGCAGACCGGCGACGTCGTGGTCGTGGTTTACTCAGCTTACGAAAAAGAAGGTTGCGATACGATCAGCGTCGTTCGGCTGGCGGAGCAACTGGCCAAGTTGACCTCGCGAGATCTCCAGCGATTGGAAACCAAGGTTCCGCTGGAAACGCTTCGAATCGTGGTCGACCTCGCCTGCGACATCGGACGTGAAGGCCGCGAAGGGAAGCCCGTTGGAACACTGTTTGTCGTGGGCAACCATCGCAAAGTCATGGAACTGTCTCAGGAACAGGTTCACGACCCATTTCGTGGCTACCCCAAGACGGAACGATCCATCCGTAATCCTCGCGTCCGCGAAAGCATCAAGGAACTGGCTCAGATCGACGGAGCCTTTGTGATCTCCTCCGACGGGCTGGCCATTGCCGCTGGACGACATCTGCGAGCCTCCGCAGAAGGGCTGACGCTCTCCAAGGGTTTGGGTTCTCGACATTGGGCGGCCGCAGAAATCTCCAAAGCCACCGGTGCGATCGCAATCGCTGTTTCGGAATCCACTGGAACTGTGCGAGTCTTTCAGGATGGAATCATCGTGCTTCGCATTGAGCCGATGCGAAACGCCATGAAATGGCATGACGTTAACGCTGACGGCCTCGTCGACTGAAGCATCTGATTGCTGGTCGTCAAAGCGTCCCGCATTCCTCGCGGGCTCAATCTGCACGCTGGTTATCAGCGATCCTGGTTATCAGCGATCACAGCCCGGCCGTCTCCTCGCCTGAGCTTAGGTTTCGCACCTACGAATCAGTCATATTTATCTCCCGTGGCGATCCGATGGCTTGCATGTTCCATTCCCTGAACCAATCATACCCAAGGGACTAAAAACAAACACACTCAGGGTGAGTACGCTCCGGGCCTCGGTATGCCAGATAAACAGGACATAATCCCCGAAACCTTGACGAGCCAATCCGCCGACTCGCTGTCACCACCGTCGCCAAATCGAAGCTCTGACGCAGACGATCAGCCCGGCCTCCTGGCAACACTTCCCGACTTTCGCACGCATCACCGCAGCCTGTTAAGAATCTGTATGGGGATCTTGCTGGTTATTCTCTCTGTGGAATGGATCAGCGTCGCCATGGAACGTCCGGAACCGCTGAAAATTCAGAGGGGCGAAACATTTCGACAGCAATTTCGCGTCGAAGTCAATTCAGCGACATGGGTGGAATGGATGCAGTTAGAGGGTATCGGGATCTCGATGGCTCATCGAATTGTTGCTGATCGGACATTAAACGGGCCATTTCAGACCATCGACGATCTTACGCGGGTTCCCGGAATCGGCGATGCAACACTCGACCAAATCCGCCCCTGGCTTACAATAGGTCATGACATCGACAAAGCACAATCACTCAAATCCCCACAGATCTTCGCCGACGAACAGTGACCCTTCCGCAGGAAGTCGTCACGGATCCACCGCGCAGAATTCTTCAAACGACAAACAGGAAGACAACGTCACCAACAACTCGGGAACTGCTGCAGAAACTACGCCTGTCCGCGCCAGCAGCAGCCGGCAGCGATTCGAACAGTATCGAAGAAAAGTTCGCGATAAACTGCTGCCCAAAGGCGGCGTCCATTCGACCGGAGAAGCTCGCTCCGCGAAAGACCGCGTGCGAACGTCATGGCAACTGATTCGCGAGTTCTTTCGCCTGCTGCATCCTTATCGCTGGCAGATTAGCCTTACGTTGCTGTCAGTGACCTTATCGACCGGACTCGGTCTCCTGCCACCCGCCGGAACCAAGTTTATTGTCGACTATGTTTTGGGCGGATTACCCCTGCCAACCTGGTTCAGTCGGGCATTTCCTTCGCTCAACACTCCGATGCGATTGCTGTCGGGCGTGGTCGGCGTGGTGGTTGTGATTTCTCTGCTGAAAATTTTGATACATATCTGGGGCCGATGGGATGCGACCAGAATCTCTAAACAGATTCAACTGGCCGTGCGGCGACATGTCTTCGAACATGCGGTCCGTCTTCCACTTCACCGGATTCATGAACTGAGGTCCGGTGGGGTTGCTTCAGTGCTTCGTGAAGATGGGGGCAGTGTCGGCGAACTGGTCTTCGGAATGCTCTACAACCCCTGGCGCGCTGTTATTCAACTCGTCGGCAGTTTTGTGATACTTGCCTGGGTCGACTGGACACTGCTGGCCGGAGCCCTCGTGTTGTTGCCGACGGTGTTCATCACGCACCGTGCCTGGATCAACAGTATCCGCCCCCAGTTCCGGGCGATTCGCAAGCAGCGTGAATCGATCGATGCGGGAGCTGCCGAGTCATTTGCCGGCATGCGAATCGTGCGTGCATTCAGTCGCCAAAAACGTGAATCAGCACGGTTTTCTGAAGAAAACAATATGATGGTTCGTCAGGAACTTTACGCATGGTGGTGGATGCGTGGTGTAGAAATGGTCTGGGAAGCTCTGATTCCGATCGCCAGCGCCGGGCTGCTGTTTTACGGGGGCTGGCGAGTTATCGATGGTCATATGTCGGTCGGTTCGCTGATGATGTTCCTGGTTTATCTCCTGATGCTGCTGGAACCCCTGGCCACTCTGGCCACCAGTGCGACTCAGTTTCAGAACAGTCTTAGCGGACTGGATCGTATTCTCGATCTGCTGGCCGAACCGCGTGAAATGGAATCGACTCCGGAAAGCCTGAGAGCAGACCGAACTCAGATTCGCGGACAGATGACGTTTGAAGATGTGACATTTCTGTATCCCGGAACCCAAACCCCGGCGTTGTCCGATATTCAGTTGAATGTACAAGCTGGCCAAACGGTCGCCCTCGTCGGGCCGAGTGGCGCCGGGAAAACAACGATCTGTAATTTAGTCGCTCGCTTCTACGATCCGACTTCAGGCAGCGTAACGCTCGACGGTCGTGACCTGCGTGATTACGACGTGGAATCGTTTCGAGCACTCCTCGGTGTTGTGGAGCAGGACGTCTTCCTGTTTGACGGAACGATTGGTCAGAACATTGCGTATTCTCGAAAGCATGCCACGCCCGAAGAAATTCGTGCGGCAGCCGACGCGGCGAATGCGTCCGAGTTTATCGATCGACTGCCTGCCGGCATGAATACACTCATCGGAGAACGCGGCGTGCGACTCAGCGGCGGACAGCGACAGCGTCTGGCGATTGCACGTGCGGTTCTGGCCGACCCGAGAATCCTGATTCTGGATGAAGCGACAAGCAATCTGGACACCGAAAGCGAACAGTTGATCCAGCAGAGTCTTGGTACGCTGATGCGAGGCCGCACCAGTTTTGTGATCGCTCACCGGCTAAGCACCATTGCCGGGGCTGATCTGATCGTTGTTGTGGAAGGCGGCCGCATTCTGCAAACTGGCACGCACGCCGAACTGATGTTACTGGGCGGAAAATATCGCGCGATGGTCGAACAGCAGGTGAAGATGACTTTAGGCAGCATGGAACCAAGATAAACCTGTCTGTTGTCAACGATTAAGCCACCCCCCAGGGATCAACCTCCAGCAGATTCCTTGTTTTCTCAGAACCAGGTACTGGTATTGCCCGTAGATGGGAATTAGAGTTATGCCTCAGCCGTTAGGGGCAGACTGCTTCTTTCGGACCCTGTCACTATCTCACATCTGGCGTTCAAAACCTTGCCTGAGGGTTCACGAATGACTGTGCGTGGCCGAATTGTATGCGCTCCGGCGCTTACTTTGATTGTCGCTTTGGCTCTGTTGCTTGTCGTTGACATTCAACCTATTTTTGCGTGGCAGGCCACTCCGCCAGCAAAACTCGAGCCTCCAAAGGATCCGAACACGATTCAGCTCGAAGGAATCGTTACTCAGGCGAAGCAGCTTATCAGTGAAGGCAAGTACGACGCGGGCATCCAGGAGGCTGACAAGGCTTTGGCAATTGATGCTAAGTTCGCAGCCGCTCAGGTCGCTCGCGGGATGGCCTTTAACGGCAAGGGTGAGTACGACACCGCGATGAAGGAATTTGATCTGGTCACTGCCATCACCGGCCGTGAGCCGGAGAAACTGCAGAATCGAGCAGACGCCTATGCTCATCGATCGCACTCGCTCTATCAGAAGGGGCAATACCTGGATGCGATCGACAACGCTTACTTCGCCACTCTGGAGAAGTTTGACCATCCGCTGGCACATATCAATCGCGCTGTCGCTTATGTGGCTCGACAGGATTTTGATCGAGCGATTAACAGTGCGAATCGGGCGATTAACATTGATGAGAACTCGGCCGAAGCTTACAGCATCCGAAGTCTTGCCTACGCTGGCAAAAAGAATGCTGATCAGGCGATTAAAGATGCAGACAAGGCCATTGCACTCAATTCGAAACTTGCGGAATCATACCAGCGCCGCGCTGTGGCATTTGTGGTCAAAGGCGATGCGGCCAAAGCAAAACAAGATCTGGATCAGGCAATCGTTCTTAACCCTAATCACGCGGATGCGTTGTGTGATCGAGCCTTGCTGTATGGCATGGCGGGTGATCTGCCCAAAGCAATGATCGATCTGGATGCCGCCCTAAAGGCAAATCCTCATTCCGGACGAGTTCATTACGTTCGCGGACTTGCGGAGCTGGAGCAAAGTAACTTCGACAAGGCAGTCGCCTCCTTCGACGAAGCGATCCGGTTGCAGGAAAAGAACGCGCTGGCGTATAGCTCTCGCGGCTATGCTCGCAACGGCCGGAAGGAATACGACAAAGCTCGCGAAGATTTCACAAAGGCGATCGAACTGGATTCGAAACTGGCATCAGCCTATTCCGGACGCAATACGGCTCTGAAGAATCTGGGACTAACCAAGGAAGCATCGGCCGACAACGCAAAGTATAAAGAGTTGACGGCTCCTCCGAAGAAGGCCGAAAAGAAAGACAATAAGAAGGAAGAAGAAGCCCCTTCATTTGTCGTGAAATCGAAAGCCGTTGCTCCTGAAAAGCGAGCGACCATGTTGAAGTCGGCGAAGGAGATTGATCGACTGATTGCCGCGAACTATGAAAAAGTAGCGGTCAAACCCAATGCAAGAACCACTGATGAGCAGTTCCTGCGTCGAATTTATCTGGATGTCACCGGAACCATCCCAACCTATAACCAGACTCGTAAGTTCCTGACATCCAGCGACCCGAACAAGCGAACGCTGTTGATTGATGAACTACTCAGCAGTGACGGCTATGCCAGCCACAGCTTTAACTACTGGGCCGACATTCTTCGCTACACCGACAACCTCAATGGAACAGTTCGTGGCGAACCTTATCGTCAGTGGATCAAGCAGTCTCTGGCAGAAAGTAAGCCGTGGGACAAGATGGTCCACGAGATGATGACGGCGGAAGGACTGATCTGGAAGAATCCTGCCACCGGCTATATGCAGCGGGATGCAAGCATGCCGCTGGACAACATGAATAATACCGTCCGCATCTTTCTGGGAACTCGCATCGGCTGCGCTCAGTGTCACGACCACCCATTTGACCGATGGACTCAAAAGGAGTTCTATCAAATGGCTGCGTTCACTTACGGAACGCTGACGAGCACAAATGGCGGTGACAAACGCTACTGGGAGAGCAACCCGGATGACCGCCTGCAGACAGAATATGCGATGATCGAGCAGGAAGAGGAAGATCGCCGCAATAATAACTACCGCTTCGATCGACTGATCAGCATCAACATGATGATGGTGAATGATCAGGTTGATAGAAAGATCACTCTGCCGAAGGACTACCAGTACGACAATGCCAAAGCCGGTGATGTCGTTGAGCCAAAAGCGCTGTTTGGGGCTTCTGCAGAAATCAAGAAGGGCGAAACTCCTCGACAGGCTTTCGCTCGCTGGCTGACCGCCAAAGAGAATCCTCGGTTTGCGCTTACGATCGCCAATAGACTCTGGAAGCAAGCTTTCGGAATTGGACAGATTGAACCGGTCGACGACATGATGGACACGACCGTTGCCGAGAACCCGGAACTGATGGTCTTTCTGGAGTCCGAAGTGAAGCGGTTGAACTTCGACATGAAGGAGTATCTCCGCGTTATTTACAATACGGAAACTTACCAGCGTCAGGTCAGCGTGGAAGAAGTGAACCCTGGTGAAACCTATCACTTCTCCGGCCCAATTCTCCGACGCATGACGGCCGAGCAGGTCTGGGATTCGTTTCTGACACTTGCTGTGCCTGATGATTACCGCGAAATGCCCGCTACGATTCGCACAGACGTGATTGGCGTCGACCTGACGTCGGTCAAAGCTCCGGATCTTCTGGCCGCTGATTCGATGGGTAACCAGGTTGATGGCAGCGTTGGCAAGTGGCAACAGAAGCATCTGTACAAAGGTGTCTTGTTGGCTCGTGCTTCTGAACTTCCATCACCTGTGCCAGCCAGTCACTTCCTGCGAATGTTTGGGCAGTCTGATCGCGAACTGATTTCAGCGTCTTCGACGATGGGTTCAGTTCCTCAGGTGCTGTTCATGTTCAACGGGCCGATCTCGCACATGCTGCTGGAAAGCAATTCGACGATCTATAATACCGTCATGAAGAAGAAGTCGGTTAATGATGGTATTCGTTCGATCTTCCTGACGATTCTGAATCGTGAACCGGATACCGAAGAACTGGCCCTGGCGACACAAGAAGTGACCAATAATGGAGCACCCGGTTACGGGAACGTCATTTGGTCACTGGTTAACACTCGCGAGTTTCTGTTCATCCAGTAGTGTTTACCGAACGTCAGCGTGTCGGATCCCGACTGTGCCATTGAAATCCACGGCACTTGCCAACGAATCTTTCTGATCTTCACCTCTGCAAGAAGAACCGATCGAAATGAGAGACCTGCTTCCCAAACTTGATGGTCTGAGCCGTCGTCGATTTGTCGAATACGCGGCCAAGTCTGCACTGGGCGTCAGCCTATTGCCCGGTCTTGATCGTGCTGTGGGTGCTGCTCAAGTCGCAAATAGTACAGGGGGAAAGGCAAAGCGGCTGATCTACCTGTTCATGAATGGCGGTATGACACACCTGGATACGTTTGACCTGAAACCAGGTCACGAAAACCAGGGTGAAACCAAAGGTATCGCTACCAACGTTGCGGGACTGCAGCTCAGCCAGTTTCTGCCCACATTGGCGACTCAGTTCGATAAGATTGCCGCGATTCGTTCGATGTACACACTCACCGGCGACCACGAAGACGGTGAGTATCTGATGCGAACGAGTTACGAAGAAATTGCGACCGAGCGACACCCATCGATCGGGCCATGGATTCAGCATTTCAAGGGGCGACAAAGCAAATCTCTTCCGGACACCGTTCTGATCAGCGCGCCGGCTCGTCATCCTGGTGCAGGGTTCTTTGATCCAACCTTTAGCCCACTGCCAATTGGCGATCCGAATCGTGGCCTCGAGAATACAACGACACCGGCCTATCTGACGGCCGAGTCTTTCGGCAAACGCGTCGAACTCATTGACGCCTTCGACAAGAAATTCCGTGATCGCTTCAAGCAGCGTCGAGTTCAGACCTATACCGACTTTTACACGGAAGCCACAACACTGCTGTCCAGCGGTGAACTGAAAGCGTTTGACCTGAATGAAGAAAAGGATGCAGACCGCGATCGCTATGGTCGTGATCCGTTCGGACAAGGTTGTTTGTTGGCTCGCCGATTGATTGAGAACAATGTTCGCTGCGTCGAAGTCACCTGCGGTGGATGGGACATGCACGCCAATATCTACAATGGCGGAACTCTTCCAGCACGAGCGGGAATTCTCGACAAGGCCGTGGGCAATCTTCTGAAGGACCTCTCTGAGAAAGGTCTGCTGGATGAAACGCTGGTTGTACTGACAACCGAGTTCGGTCGCTCACCGGTCATTAACTATAACGCTGGTCGTGACCATCATCCGGCCGTGTTTTCATCAATGCTGGCTGGCGGCGGTATCAAGGGCGGTCAGTTCTACGGGACTTCTGATGCCGCAGGACATGCGGTCGATCAGGACGGCGTCGCTCCAGCCAACTTCAATGCCACGATTGCAACAGCACTGGGATTGCCTTTGGCAGAAATCGTTCACTCACCAACCGGTCGACCGTTCAAAGTGGCTCACGATGGAACTCCGATCAGCAAGTTGCTGTAGGCCTTCAGATTCGCTCGCAGGAATATCGAGCGTCCCGCTGCTATAATCAAAACGCCCCCGAGCAAAACTCGGGGGCGTTTTCCGTATCAGTCTTTCAGCTTATCTGCTTTTGTTTCTCCTGCGAAGAATACTCATGCGAATCGCCTGGTTTGAATGCGCAACCGGTCTCAGTGGAGACATGACTCTTGCGGCCCTGATTGATGCGGGTGCTGATGCCGATAAAGTCCGTGCGGCTGTCGCTTCGCTGAATCTTCCGGATGTGGTTGTTCGAATCGAGACCGTGATCAAGGGCGGCTTTCGATCGCTGCATGTGCTGGTCGATCATCCGGAACAGCATGCTCACCGCCATTACACGGACATTCGGCGGATTGTGGAGCAGGCATCCGCGTTGACGCCTCGCCAGCGACAACTCGCTCTGCAGATGTTCCTGGCGGTTGCTGAAGCGGAAGCTCGCGTTCATGGTTCCACGGTCGAACAAATTCATTTCCATGAAGTCGGTGCGATCGATTCGATTGTTGATATCGTGGGCGTGGCCGTTGCGTTTGATCTGCTGGGTATTGACCGGGTGATCTGCAATGCAATTCCGCCCGGTCGCGGCTTCGTAAAGATCGACCACGGAATCTGTCCGATTCCTGCTCCGGGAACAGCGGAGATTCTCAAGGGGATTCCATTGGCCGACGTGCCGATTGAGTCCGAACTGACGACTCCTACCGGTGCCGCCATCGCCAAGACTTTGGCGTCCAGCTTCGGCCCGATGCCTGCAATGACCATTGAAGCCATCGGCTGCGGATGCGGAACGAAGACTTTCCCCGAACGTGCCAATGTGCTGCGCATCTTCGTGGGGACCGCGATCATCCCGGAACATACCGAGCAGGTAATTTTGCTGGAGACAAACCTGGACGATGTCTCCGGAGAGATCATTGGCCATGTTCGCGAACGGCTGAACTCCGCCGGCGCATTGGATGTTTATGTCACACCAGTACAAATGAAGAAGAATCGCCCGGGCGTGATCCTGAGCGTACTTTGCCGGCCTGAAAAGGCAGCTCGGTGCGAAGACATCATGTTCACGGAGACAGGAACATTGGGCGTTCGCCGTCTGCAGATTCAGCGAAGCGTTCAGCAACGCGATTTCGTGGAGGTGACAACGCCGTGGGGCAAAGTCAGCGGCAAGCGAGCGTGGCGAACGGGAATGCAACCAACGTTTTCCGCGGAGTTCGAAGACTGCGCTCGGATCGCTCGTGAGAAAAGCGTTCCTCTTTCCGATGTGTATCGTGCCGCCGAGTCGGCTTATGCATCGCAACCAACTCGTGTCGCAGAACCTCGCCCCAGTGCCCCTAAACATGACCACGATCACATGCATGACCACGATCACATGCATGACCACGACCACATGCATGACCACGACCACATGCATGACCACGACCACATGCATGACCACGATCACATGCATGACCATGATCACATGCATGACCATGACCACATGCATGACCACGACCACATGCATGACCACGACCACATGCATGACCACGACCACATGCATGACCATGACCACATGCATGATCGCCGGTGATAACAACGCTGTCGCCTGTGGTACTGATTCCAGGCTGAAATGCACGGGGGGCTTTTGCAATCCATCCCATGGAGCGAGATGTCTACAACGGACTCCTCTTGCTCTGCAAAGAACCTATTTTGTAACCGCAATGCGCAATCCGTCGTATGCTGGCGCGACGTTGGGTGGCAGTTCTTTGAGCAGCTCGTCGTAGTCCAGCTCGTGGGACATATGAGTCAAGTAAGCCTGGCGAGGCTGTAACTGGCGAATAAGATTCAGAGCGGCATCGAGATGAAGATGCGTTGGGTGAGGCTTGTGACGCAGAGTATTGAGCACCAGCACATCCAGATTTCTCAGTTGCTCTCGACTGTCAGCCGGGATTGTGGAAACGTCCGTACAAAACGCCACGTTCCCAATGCGAAACCCCAGGATCGGCAGTTCTCCATGCTTCAGCCTGATCGTACGAATATCGAGACCAAGCAAAGAAAAATTCTGCCCATCAGTAATTCGTTCGAACCTTAGCCGAGGTGCTGCGTACTTGTGCGCATGCGTTGATGGATCAGAGAACGCATAGGAAAAGGTCTGCCGAATTTGTTCTTCGACAACTTCTTCGCAATACAACGGAACAGAATCATCCAACTGAAAGCCAAAGATCCTCAAGTCGTCAATGCCCATGATGTGATCGGCATGACTATGAGTAAAGATGGCCGCTCGAATCAGGGTCGCTCGTTCTCGAACCAACTGCAACCGCAGTTCCGGCCCGGCATCGATAATCATTTCTCCCTGCGGTGTTCTGATCAGAACACCAGATCGCATGCGACGATTTCGGGGATTGTCTGAAAGGCAGACTGAACAACGACAACCAACGACCGGAACTCCGATACTTGTCCCGGTCCCCATAATGACCATTTCAGCCAGTACTTCTGGCTTCACAGTATCTTCGCAATTCTGGGTCATGAAATGTCGCGCTAACTCGTTGAGTTCCTGATTTGGCAATTCCAAAGGGAAATCAAGCAAGCAGAATTCCTCTCCCGGGCCGGTCCGACCTTGTCGGTCCAACAGCCACAAAACAAAGAACTCGCTCACGATTTCTTCCGTGGCAAGCTGCGAATCTCAGAATCACTGACGCGTGATTGGTTCAACGCGAGCACGACGACACCGGACGAGTCGAGTAATTCCAGGCTCCGGCGGACTGTGAAAATTGGCTGGTCGTCAATCTGCACTCCGCGCTGCGGAGTTTCGCAGTTTCGAATCAGAATTGAAGGGTTCCGTCGAACTCAAAAATAAATCCTACTGAATGATTCCCGCAGACGGACAACTATTTCCAGCGATGCGGCATCCTCCAGACCGAGTCACTTACAACAGCACGCATCTAAACAGTTCGCAGGTCAAGCGGTACTCAGAGGCTCACCGTCACTAAGAGCCTTTTCAGCATCTAGAGATAAAGGCAGTCTTCCAGAGACTCCGAGAGGACAAATCAAGCTTTGTCGTTCGCCAGTCGAGAATTCAGGATCTGACGGCTGATGCCTACAGTCCTCCATGGCCCCGTATGGGCCGACTTAACTGGCCTTTTCCAGCTCATTCCATCGGGCAAGTTTGTTTCGCAGAGTTCGCGCTGTTACGCCCAGCTCAGCGGCCGCTTCCGTCTTGTTCCCACGGCATCGTTCGATGCGGGACAGAATCACGAATCGTTCAATGTCTTCCAGCGGCATATTCTGATATCCGCCTGGCAACTCCGCGGTCGCGATGCCAGAAACGCTGGTCTGCGGAGCGATCCGAAGCTCTGAGCCGACTCCAAAATCCAGTCGGCAAATTGTATTGGTCTCAGACTCGACACACGCACGATGAATCACATTGCGAAGCTGTCGGACATTTCCCGGCCATTCGAAATTCATCAGCGAAGGCATCAGCGCATCACTCACAGCAGTCACAGGAGTCTCATTTTCCTGACCGAACAACTTCAGAAAATGATTGACGAGCACCGGAATATCTTCGGTGCGTTCGCGAAGCGGTGCCAATCGCAGCGAAAGGACATCAAGGCGATGAAACAGATCTTCACGAAACCGTCCGGCTGCGACTTCTTTTCTGAGATCCCGGTTTGTCGCTGCGATGATCCGAGCATTCATCCGCTGAACTTCAGTACTGCCGACTCGCAGATACTCCTGAGCCTCCAGAACTCGCAGTAACTTAGCCTGTGTTGGCAGGGGCAGTTCTCCGATTTCGTCGAGAAACAAAGTACCATCACCGGCAGCGTGCAGGAATCCGTCATGCCTGCGAGACGCACCCGTGAACGCTCCCTGTTCGTGACCAAACAATTCACTCTCTGCCAGCCCATCGTGAAAGGCAGCGCAATTGACACGGACGCAGGCACGCGAAGCGCGCGGGCTGTTGTCATGCAGGTATTGAGCCAGCAGTTCTTTCCCGGTTCCGCTTTCCCCGGAGATCAGCACTGTCCCGGACGAACGTGCAAAACGGCGTGCTCGTGCGAGTGTGTCATGCATCGAAGATGATTCAAAGATCAGCATGAGAATTCTGCATCAGATGGAGAAGAGTGAGAGGATCAGACGGCAATTGTGAGGCGAAAAGGCGAGTCAGAGAGATCTCATGGACTTCTGATAAGCCACCTGCATATTTCGCTGGCGGGATTCTGCATCGATTTGAGGGATTAGTTCAGACCGAGCATCTTCAAACGTATGCTGCAGTTGATCGATACGACTGATAAGAGCTTTCAACAAAGCTTCATGACGTCCCAGAGTTGTCCGAAGGTCCGTGGTCAAAGTCCCTTTCCCCTGAGTGAATCGTGAGTAAGCCGCAGACACTCGTTCCTGGGCAGCCACGACCAGTTCCAGCGATTTCTGAAGCTGACCGACGGCGTCCGGATTGCCCAGATTTCGCTGAACCGCCGCCGTTTCGAGCCGCTCAATCACACCCACGGCCGCTTCAAAGACGACGCTCTGTTCCTTAACACAAGCCTGCAGTTCTCGTTCGGGCTCAGTCATGTTGCCAGAAGTATTTAGTCGAGAGTTCTGATTGTCTCTAATGTTCACCATGCTTTGGCTCCTTTACCGCAGGTGCAAAATGCGTGATGCGTTCCTTAGCAGGCTTCCCTGTGCGGGAAGATGTCTGACTTGAAGACGAAATCGCGGATGGTCCATGCCCGTCTTCGTTGTTGCTTCCTGATGGATGGGATTCTTTTCCGGACTTCGTTGAGCCGGACTTGGTTGAACCTGAACCAGATTTTTTCGAGCCGGATTGGCCAGTAACATGGTCTGATGAATCGCCGTCGCGCTGAACACCTGCAAACGGACTTTGAAGGTTCTCCTCGGAATTCCCGGCATCCTCTTCGAGTGAACTTTGAAGCTGGCGAATCTGCTCCAGCACATCGACCCACCAGCGAGACTGTTCACTCAGCCATCCTGCTTCAGGCTGATCCGCAATTCGCCGATAGCGATTTGAAGCCTCCGCGTTTCGTCCCATTCGACGAAGGCAGTTAGCCATCTGGTAGTCCGTCCAGATCTGCTGCTGCGCTGTCAATTCTGCCATCTCTGTCTGTTCATACATTTTCATCGCCAATTGGTATTCCCCAACCGCGTACAAGTTGTTGGCCAGTCCCAATCGATCGATTGGACCGTGGACTACAGCGTGTTCCGATGCAGCATGTGGAGCATTCTCAGTCGCTGAATGTCCATGAGCTCCGGATTCAATATGCGAGTTCTTCGTCTGATGGCCGTCTTCGCTGGCTGACGGCTCACCCGCGTTGAGATCGGACTCATGTCCTCCATTCTCAGGGGCATGGTCATGCGGTGCTGCCGGATGTTCCGTTACAGCATCTGCCGAATCACTTTGTCCAGAGGCATCATGGGGCGCCGGACCATGATCACCATGATCCGTCGCATGACCTTCTGTTTCAGGGTGGCTGGTTTCGGGAGACTCATGCCCATCAACTGGTGGCAGTAGTTCTTCCGAATGCCCATCCAGTCCCGCCTCTTTATCCGGAGCAGCGTGGCTTTCCTGAGGATCGTTGTGTAGTTCATCGGCCGAAGGGGGCTGCGGTTCAGAGGTCTCGGCCACTGCCGGTGGTTCCAGTTGCGACTTCAACTGCATAATTTGCTGTTTGAGTCGGGCGAATCGGCGGGCTTTTTCATCCTGCAGCCTCATTTCGGGATCGTCAATCGGGATCTCTGAAGGTTCCCGAAGATCATCCTGAGATGGCAATTGTTCCGGTGGCATATCTTCAACGGGAGCCAAATCAACAGGCCCGCCGTCCAATGAGGGAAGCACGGGCGTCTCTTCCTCGGCCGCAGCTTGCTCGGCAAGCACTCGTCGCCGCTCTTCTTCCAGGGCGAGCTTGAATTGCTCAGTCGCGGAGCGGACTGGCCGGTCAGAAATTTCTTGACGCGATGCTGGCGCCTGCGCAACGGGAGGGGGCGTTACAGTGGCAGCAGGTTGCTGCATGGGGATTACGTCCGCAGCCGACGGCTCCAGTGCAGGCAGTTCGGTAACTGATGGTTCAGACGCAGACTTTTCCGGAGCAGAAGGTGGCTCGACTGGAGCCAGTTCGACAGATTCCAGATCTTCCGGCCCGGTATTCTCCCTGACGGGTTCCGGCACTGGAGGTATAACCGGCCGACCGGCAGAGACCATAATCACAGGACGTGGGGTCGACGCCGCCGCAGGTTTGGACCTGCGGCTTTTGGCAACGGGCGCGCCCGGTTTGGTATCACCAGATTGCAGACTCACAACATCATTAGCTCGCGATGCCGCTTTTCCATGTGCTGCCGTCCAGCCACGTTGGGTCTCTCCCGATGGTCGAGCTTCACTCATCGAGTTCTGTAAAACCGCATTCGTCACTCGCTTGTCGTCGTGGACGGAAGTCGCTGTCGAAAAGCTTGACCCCGTCACCGGACTCTCCTGCGCTGAGACAGAATCAGAGTCTGATCCTGCAATCCCGGCGAAGATTCCGCTCAACAGGACCGCAGAGACTGGGAACAAGCGTAAACTGCGATCGAAGGCACTCATCACTCGTGCCCTCCTGTCGTTTCTAAGTTGTTTAGGTCCGGATCCGCTTCAAGCGGTGATTCTGAATCAGGCAACATTCCGGAGAAACAATAGATCGCAGCCTGATGATCCTCTTTCAGTTCGTAGGCCTGTCCCATGATACGAAGAGAGGCCCGTTGTGTTTTTGACGTTTTGTCTGACTCCATAAGCAGTCGACAGACGGAAATAGCCTCATCCGGTCTTCGCTGCTCTAGTGCCAACTCAGCAGAACGCAGTCGAGCCTGCACTGCCAACTGATCGGTCTCGGATGAAGACAGCGTTGCCAGCAGAACTCTCGCCTTTTCAAGCTGGTTGTCTGCCTGATAATGCGACGCCAGCTTCAACACCGTCTGATTTCGAAGTTGTGATTGAGGCAATTTGCGAAGAGCCAGTGAATAGGCTTCCGCAGATTCCTGTGACAGTCCCAACTCTTCGCAGGCAGACGCGACCAGCACCGCCCAATGACCGCCACAGTATTTCGCAGCGTCAAATTCAGTCAGTGCAGAGACGACTGCAGCTCCTTCGCGTTCTCGGCGATCTGCCAGCACGGCTGCTCGGAAACGCGACAGTGCTGAGAGAAATGCGGCCCCTTCACGTCCGGGGCCATCTACCAGACTGTCGCGCCGCTCCATCAATACCGAGTTGCAACCCTGAGCATTACCCAGTGAGAGATACAGACTGGCCAGATGAATTGCGGCCAGCGGCTCGAGAGACGATCCTTCACTCATCGAAAGACCACGCATCATTGATTGAATCGCCCGTTTGCCGTGATTGTCTTCCAGCAGCATTCGGCTGTGAAAAATGTAGGCCGCAATTCGAACATCCGCCAGGCCGCCGGATGAGTCGATACTGCGAAGGAAAGCCTCCATCGCCTCATCCCGCTGATTGAGAAGCATCAGACACTTACCCAAATTGAAGGCGGCCTCCGTTTCGACGATTGATCGAGGCGATGATTCCATTTGCACCTGAAGAAACTGCAACGCATCGGTGGCCCGTTTTTGTTCAAACAGCAGAGTACTTAAAGCAAGGCGACTGTGTCCGGCTTGAAGAGATCCAGGGATCTCCATAACCGCCGCGCGGAGAATTCGTTCTGCTGCTCCCAGGCGACTCCGCCGCAATTCATCCGGGGACATCTCTTCCGGGTGCAGGATGCTGATCACGGCCCCGTTTCGAGTCCATGCCACACCCGCAGAAATCGTAATGCCATCCAGCAGCAGCGCCAGATTCTGTTCTGTGACATGCACCTGCTGTGTTCGTCCGCTCAGAGCCTGAGCAGCCTGTTCTGATATTTCAACTTCGTATTCGCAGCATCGAATCAGGTTGCGCAGCAAAAGCTCGCAACGGGTTGTGCCGCAATTGAGCCGCACAATTGTCTCTTCGGGAGATTCGGCTTTCAGATTCATTACGCGGAACTCAGTCGGACCGGCTTTCACGGGCGTTTCATGAATCAAAAGCGGCAGCTCATCCAGCAGTCGACCGGGATCCGCAGACCATTCCGGTACTACCAGAGTTTGATCGTCCAGAAGGTCCGTCATAGCGACGTTCGACTGTTCCCTCCAAAGATCTCGTCCGATGAGATGCAGCACTTCCCCTCGCACTGTGGGAAGAAACTCGGTTTCATCCAGAATGGCTCGTCGCAGCAAATCAGCCTGCAAACCCTGATGCTTCTTCAGAGCGGAAAGACAACGAGCTTCTCCGTAACGAGCGACACCAGCCCAGGCGGGATCGGACTGCGTTCCGGATATTCGGCGATACGCTTCAATCGCGGCCGCATGACGACCAGAGGCCTCCGCACACAGTGCGAGGCGGAACAGAATTGCCACTCCTGGAACACCATCTGACTTTTGGCGCAACGTCTGGTAGTGTTGCATCGCCTGCACATAATCGCCGCTGGCCAACTCTTCGTCAGCAACCGCCATCATATTGACCGCCTGCTTGGTCACTCGTTCATGCTGCGAAGGCGATAGGTGGGCGTTGGCTTCGGAGGCTGCAAACGGATCCGCAGAATCCGCATGATCAGCCGCAATCCGCTTGTCCTTTGTGGACGCAGTCTTGTGAGGATCCGGCTCGCTCAGCTCATCTCTGTGCAGTTCCGACTCGCGCTGATCGTCGTGTGCGACAGTTTCTTCTGGTCCGTGCTCGGATGCTGCTCCGTGCAAAGAGTCACCCGCAATATCATCGCGCGGGCGAGTATTTCGTGCGGGCTTGAAGTTACGACCGTGTTCAGAGGAAGCTGGGCTCGACAACGTTTCCGATCCCCCTGCGACGTGATGCTCTTTCCCATGGTTTGATGGGCTCAGGCTATCGTTGGCAGGATGCAATTTCTCTCCGGAGGATTCGTCGTGGAAAGAATCTTCCACAGGGCCAAACCCGAGGTTCTCAACACTGAATGGATCGTCTTCAGAGTGGCCATTGGTCGGATCAGCATGAGCTGCGATTTCCGCGTCATTATTGGGGGCGTGATGAGGATCTCTGTTCGTTTTCGTTGAGACAAACTCATCGAAGGGGCTGTCGACGTTAGCTTCGGATTCGTGCTGATCGGCATCAGGAACTGACGATGTCTTGCGACTTCTCGTTCGACGAGCCGATGTTTCTGCGTCAGACATCTTCGCTGCAGATAAATCGTCTGAGTGATCGTGCGACGTCAGCGTTTGTTCGCCGTGACCGTCTGAGGTCGGCTCGTGCGTGTCGAGTTCCGAATGGGACTCAACCCCATTTTTAGCACGAGAATTTTTCGACTCGTTGTGCGAGCCAGCGCCCGCGATTGAGTGTTTTTCTTCGTCTGCGGGAGTTTTATCGGACTGCAGGTAGATGGCGACCGACGCCCCCAGTGCAGAGGTTCCCGCGACAAGGGACAGCATAATCAAGTGCCGCAGTATGGCGGGAATTCCTTTATTTTTTGGCTGATCAGACACGATAGCAACCTCTTGGGCGAACCCCGGCGTCGGCATAATCGATACAACTGTTCCAACCTAATCGTCTGAGCCTTAGGGCAGGTTGAGAGAAAATTTCTTCGCAAGTTTCTGCTGGACGCTTCGATAAGTGAGTCTGAATCAGGTTTCTCACCGGGAGACAAGGCCATGCAAATACAACGATTCGACAATGTCAGCAGTGCAGGGGCGCCACGTCCGAACTGGATTGCAGGCGGCAATGTGAAGAGTGGTTCGCAGGGTTCTGTGTCTCGGGAAAACGATGCCGAGGGGGTTGTTGGCAGCGATGAGCTGGAATCACTGACACGTCAGCTTGACGGAATCAGTGATGTCAGGGCAGACGTTGTTGAGGCGGCGAAAGTGAGAATGCAACGAGGCGATTACCTGACTCGTGCTGCGGCTGAAAAAACAGCAGCAGCAATTCTGGGCAAGGATGCTTAGAGAAGCTTTCTGTCTTGAAGTGACACAGGGGGACTATGTGTTGCTTCGGTCTTCCGGGCCTGTTCAGGCCAGGCAGCATGTGGCTCTTCTTGCTGAAAGCACAGCTGGTTTCTTACATCCTTGATGCGAGTCTTCATCACCGCTGAGCGGGATCAGGCTTGCAGCACTTTCGAAGAAGGAATTGAAAATGGGTCTGTCAGTCGCAAACAACGTCACTTCGATCACTGCTCAGCACAATCTGAACAAAGCGTCGATGGGCGTCGCAAAGTCTGTGGAGAAGTTATCTTCCGGACTGAAAATCAATCGTGGTGCCGATGGCCCGGCAGCACTTGTCATTTCAGAAAAACACCGTGCTCAGATTGCTGGTCTGAATCAGGCCATCGACAACACGGAAAAGGCAACCTCAGTTGTGCAAACGGCTGAAGGTGCTCTGAACGAAATCAACTCACTGCTGGTCAAAGTGCGAACTCTCGCGATCGACAGTGCGAACAGCGGCGTAAATGACGATGACGCTCTGGCAGCAAACCAGGCTGAAATCACAAACGCTCTCGATACAATCAACCGAATCGCGAACAACACTCAGTTCGGTGAAAAGAAACTTCTCGACGGATCTGCCGGGGTCTCTGGAACTGCAACGGACACTGACGTAACCTTCCTGAAGGCGACATCAACGACGACAGCCGGTACATACGCAGTAGCCGTTACAACCGTGGGCGAACGAGCCTTAGTGAATTCCGGAACTTCCGGTACAGCTCAGACTACGGCTTTGGCAGCCGATGAGATCATGACGATCAACGACGTCACCGTATCACTCACGGCGGGCATGTCTCAGGCACAGGTCGTCAACCGCATCAATGAATTTACAGCTCAGACCGGCGTCATCGCTGACATAGACAGTGGCTCAACACGTCTGTATTCCGAAGCCTTTGGATCTGCCCAGTCACTGACTGTCGTTTCCAACGTGGCTGCAGCAGGCGATAGCAGCGGATTTGGAACGACATCGACAACCGACAGCGGGATTGACATCGTCGGAACAATCGGCGGCACATCCTTCACCGGAGTCGGAAACATATTGACGGCTAATTCTGGTGTTGCAAAGGGACTTTCACTGTCATTGGCTGCTGATACCGGTGCCAATGCCTTTTCAACCGTGACTGGTGCTCAGGGCAACCTGACAGTTACGGATAACTCTTTGGTCTTCCAGATTGGTGCTAACAAAGACCAGACAGCGAACATTGCGATTCAGAAAGTGAATCCAAATGGTCTGGGTCTGGGCGTCGTTGGAAATCAGTTCTCCAACCTGAATGACATCGAAGTAACATCTTCGACCAAGGCACAGGACGCACTGGAAGTGATTGATGCCGCGATCGATGATGTGACAAACCTGCGAGGTGCACTCGGTGCCTTCCAGAGCAATACTCTGGAATCAACCGCAAACAACCTGCGAGCCACTCTGGAGAATACTGTAAACGCCGAGTCCGTCATTCGTGACACTGACTTTGCGTCTGAAATCGCAGCCTTCACGAAGGGTCAGGTTCTCGTTCAGGCTGGCACTTCAATGTTGAGCAACGCGAACCAGATTCCACAGTCAGTGTTGTCACTGCTGCGATAATCTGATCCGCCGTAGATTTATAAAACTTGAACGGTCCGCCTGGAACTGGAGTACCAGTCCCCAGTCGGACCGTTTCTTGGTTAACTCAAGTTCGTTCAGATCCGGAATCCGTATAACATTGAAACCTTTGTAGAGGGTTACTTGAAGGCGTTGAGCCTGCTCCCGTTAACTGATTCTTTCTGTTTCCGTTTGGCCGATTCTCTGTTTCTCCGAACCTGTTCCTCGGGGGGCATCTGGCATGGCAATCAATATTAATGGCGTTGTATCGGGTATCGACACCGACAACATTGTGTCCGGCCTGCTGAAGATTCAGCAACAGCAGTTGGACCGGATGGCTCTGCGCAAGAACGGCATTCAACAGCGTCAGGCTGCGTTCAAGACTGTCGAATCCCGGCTCCTGAGTCTGCGTGCAGACGCGGGCGCCCTGAGCCGAAATACCAACAATCCACTGACACGCCTTTCTGTAACGCCAAGTGACGAAAAAGCAATTAGCGCAACGGCTTCGGCGGCCGCAGTTCCTGGCGTTTATCAGATGACCATCGACGCGACCGCTAAGGCCCATCAGGTCGCCTCTCAGGGATTTGCCGACACCGATTCAGAGATCACGCAGGGAACATTCGAAATTCGGCTGGGCTCCGGCGATCCCAAAACCATCACGATCGATGGTAACAACAATAACCTTTCCGATCTTTCCGCAGCGATTAATTCCTCGGGCACCGGTATCAGCGCGACCGTTGTTAAAGACTCCGCAGGCGGCACAACTCCTTATCGACTTCTACTGAGCAGCAGCAAAACCGGAGCCAGCAACCAGATCACGGTCACAAACAACCTGGCAGCGGACAGCGGTTCCGCAGTTAAGCCGGTGATTAATTTCGGAACTCCGGTTCAGGCCGCCAGCGATGCTCGGGTAACACTTGGCAGCGGGGCTGGAGCAATCTCCGTAACGAGCAGCACGAACCAGTTCAAAGACGCGATTGGTGGAGTAAGCTTCGATCTGCTGCAACCTACTGTCGGCCAAACCGTTTCGCTGACCGTCGCGAAGGACAATTCCGCCGCGGTCGCCGCGGTCCAGAGCTTTGTGGACTCCTTCAACGGTGTTCTTAATTACATCAGCGAAAATTCAAAATACAACGAGGCTTCGGAAGAGGGCGGACTGTTCCTCGGCAACCAAGGCGCCGCCAAGATTCAACAGACTCTCAGGACGACAGTTCAAAATGTCGTGCCAGGCGCAAATCCTCTGGCTAATCGACTTTCCACGGTGGGAATCAGATTCAATGATTCCGGCACACTCGTCCTCGACAAGGCCAAACTGGAAAGCGCGCTGAATGGAAACATCGAGGGAGTGACCGCAGACGATGTAAAGCGACTGTTTTCTTTCGGTGGGCAGTCGACAAACTCTGGAATGTCGTTTGTGCTGGGCAGCACGCGAACACAGGCTTCCACTTCAGGATATCAAATCGACATCAGTCAGGCGGCTGAACAGGCGACAATCACGGGATCAGCCGTTGCCAGCTCAACCGTCATCACTTCTGCAAACCGAAGTCTGGAACTCAAACTCGACGGCAAGACGGCGACGGTGCAGTTGAATGAAGGCACTTACACGGCACAACAGCTTGCCGATCACATCGAAAAAATCATCAACGAATCCGAGGAATTTCCTTCCCGCGAAATCAATGTTTCCCTTGCGAGTGGAGCATTGCACCTGACATCAGCAAAGTACGGCCTGACCTCTGACCTGGAGATCGTCAGCGGAACTGCCGTTTCGAATCTCGGCCTCACCGTCGGTCTCAAGGATAACGGACGGGATGTTGTGGGATCCTTCATCGTCAATGGTAAAACCGAAGCAGCTGTTGGCCGCGGGCGACTCCTGACCGGAGACCCGGACAATGAGAATACGGCTGACCTTCAAGTTCAGATTACCCTGTCTCCATCGGATGTCGTTGCCGGTGCCGAAGGGACAATTACGGTCTCGCGAGGCCTGGCCTCATCGCTTGATCAGGTCCTCGGGAAACTGCTGAATAATGAGGATGGTCTGCTGACGTCGGTTGATGATGGCTTTGACGGACAACTGAAGAGTCTTCAGACATCTATCGATCGTCAGACAAAACTGTTCGACCTTCAGGAACAGAGTATTCGAAAACAGTTTCAGGCGCTCGAAACAGCCATCAGCCAACTTAATGCAACCAGCTCCTATCTGGGCGGACAACTGGCCAACCTTCCTCAAATCAGTAGTCAGTAATTACGGCATGCGTCAAACCTCAGGCCGTAACGGGTAACAGTTATGAATCCTCATTTAAAATACAAAACCGTTCAGAGCTACTCGTGGACACGAGTCGATATGCTGATCCTGGTTTACGATCAGGCTGTTGCGGCACTCAGTGATGGAGCCCGTCTTCTTGAGCAGAACCGCAGTGCGGAGTTGCCGGTTGTCAAACTACGTGCGATGAAAACCCTGCTGGCGATCGCCGAAGGCCTGAATCTGCAACGCGGTGAACTCCCGATTCAGGTTCTTCGCCTTGTTGTCTTCGCCCTGGATCAGGTGCGAATCGAATCTGCTGAAGCCTGGCGCACTGCGGAATCCGTCATCAGTACTCTGCGAGCGGGTTTTCTGGAGATTCAGGATGAAGCCCGTAACGACGAGTATGAGGGACGAATCCCGGCCCTTGATGCCGTACACTGATATCTCTGCGCCCAGAATGTTCGGAGTCGTCTTTAACTCATTTTCCCTCTGAAGGGGCCGCTTTCTTTGGTCGGCTCCGATGATTAGACTCCCTGAGAATGCGGCCTCGCGTCCGACCATTGGGTTTGGAACCGATCAGAAAGAGCCGCTGGTGTTTCTCTCAGTGTGAACATGCACGACTCTGAATCCGCCTCCGGCACTGCGATTTCTTCCGCGATCGTCGATTACCCCGCACGTGACATGACGATCACTGTCGGTGCAGGGATGTCGTTGGGCACACTGCAGACAATCCTCCGGGAAGAAAACCAGCAACTGCCGATCGACGTGGCCGACGAACAAACTCCGCTTGGGGAACTGGTCGCCTATGACATCTGCGGTCCTCGACAATTTGGCTACGGTTCACTGCGTGATTACGTCATTGGCGTGGAAGCTGTCGATGGCACGGGACGAGTCTTTCATGCCGGTGGACGAGTCGTCAAGAATGTCGCAGGATACGACCTGTGCCGGTTGCTGGTTGGCTCGCGAAATCAGTTGGGAACAATCACGCAACTGACCTTCAAACTGAAGCCGCTTCCCGCGCAACAATCAATCATGGTCGCAGGATTTCGGTCTCTGCGTGATCTGGAAGCGGCCCTCGAACGACTCAATCTGACCGCGACGACACCTGTCATTCTCGACGTGCTGGGTCGTTCGGCGACATCAAGACTGCTGGCAACATCAATGCCGGAGCTTGCTGAATCAACTCACGGCAAAGATGCCGCCGCGTTGCTGGTCCTTGGTTTTGAAGGTCCACTCGCCGCATGTCAGTGGCAGAATAAGACGTTGCAGGAAGAACTTGCCGGCACGGCCGTCTGGTGCCATCTTGCCAGTGGTGACAACGTGTTTCCGCTCTATTGTCGAACAGCCCAATGTGCTGCAACCGGAGACAATGATTATCCGTGGCTGGCACGGCTTATCACTTTGCCATCTCGAGTCGTCTCTTGTCTGAGCGTTCTTCAGGAGGCTGGTTGTGAAGTCTTCGGCCGCGCGGGAAATGGCATTCTCTTCGTTCGTCAGGCGACACAACTCTCTGCTCCGCAGGCACCCGACGAAGCTCAGGCCGCTACGATCTTAAGCTCACTGGTCGCGGACGGAATCGGTTCCTTCGAAATGCTTCGCTCAACGACCGCACGGTTTACGATCTCGGCCGCCCCGGTTCGAACAATCTCGAAACAATTGAGCGAACTGCTGGGCGGACAAAAACCGACCTGAGCAGCAAATCGGGACAGGCTGTTCTGAAATAAGGTCAATCGCTGGCTCAGCAATTAGAAAAAGCGTTCCTCGTCCCGGGCCGAGCTGACAAAATCTCGTTCGCAGGAACTTCTGCCGCTGGCTCAGCACGGTTTGGCGGCGTCGATGGCCTTTCAGGAAACGAGCAAACCGGCCAAATCTCCAGGAATTCCGGACTTCCGAGCCGTCGATGGGTGTCACCGATGGAGAACGCTCGCCTTGGACGGTATCGTGAGTGAACTCTTTTGGCTGCGGCGGTCGACACTCCTGTGCGTCAGGGTGGATTTTCACGGCCGAATTGACGCTCCTGGCGTCTTGCTGGCTCTTGTCGCCCTTCGATTTTGTAGTCTGGATGTGGTTGTTTTCTTATGGCTGAACTGACTGGACCCGATTTTTCGAAGAATGAACTGATCCCGGCAATTGCACAGGATTCCGCAACGGGCGACGTCCTGATGATGGCCTGGATGAATAAAGAATCCTACGAGGAAACTTTGCGAACGGGTCGCGTCTGTTACTACAGCCGCAGCCGCAAAAAACTCTGGCGAAAGGGTGAGGAAAGCGGCAACGTTCAGGAACTACATGCCATCTATTTTGACTGCGATGGAGACACGCTGCTGGTCAAAGTGAATCAGATCGGTGGCGCGGCCTGTCACGAAGGATTCCGCAGTTGTTTCTTCCGCAAAATCGACCCCGCAACTCAGCATTTTGCCGTTGAGGGAGACCGTGTCTTCGATCCCCATGCGGTCTACAAGAAGTAGAAGATTTTCCCGCGAGCCCCTGCCGAACAAATCTTCAGCCTTGATCCGGGCTCCGCGTTTCTCGAATTCATTTGACGACGAAGGTTTAGACGAATGTCTGGTCGAGTACTAAAATTGGGCATCCCCGCAGGCAGCCTGCAGGAATCTACTGCCGCACTGCTCAGCCGCGCGGGCTACAACATCAAGTTTGCCTCGCGATCTTATTTTCCGACGGTTGATGACCCTGAGATTGAATGCATGCTGATCCGCGCTCAGGAAATGGCGCGTTACGTTGAGAACGGAATTCTTGACGCAGGTATCACTGGATATGACTGGATCCTCGAAACCAACGCCGACGTTCATCAAGTTTGCGAACTCGTGTTTTCGAAAGTCAGTCGGCGCCCAGTCCGCTGGGTTCTGTGTGTGCCTGAAGATTCACCGATCAAGACGGTGAAAGATCTGGAAGGCAAGCGAATTGCCACCGAGGCCGTTGGTCTGACAACTCGATTCCTCGAACGTCACCATGTGAAAGCTCATGTTGAGTTTTCCTGGGGAGCCACGGAAGTAAAACCTCCAAAGCTGGCCGATGCGATTGTGGAAGTGACTGAAACAGGCAGCTCTCTCCGTGCCAACAATCTGCGAATCATGGACGAGGTTCTGCAGAGTACTACTCGCTTCATCACTAATCGGACGTCCTACGCGGACTCATGGATAAAGGCCAAGGTCGATAACATTGCCCTGATGCTGCAGTCGTGCCTTGAGGCCGAAGGCAAGGTCGGGTTGATGATGAATGTTCATCGCCAGAACCTTGATGCGGTCCTGAAAATGCTGCCCGCTCTGCAAACACCGACTGTCTCGCATCTGTCCGATCCGGATTGGGTCGCCCTCAACACAATCGTTGACGAAAGCCTGGTCCGAACAATTATCCCGCAGCTTAAGCAGTCGGGAGCCAAAGGCATCGTTGAATATCCAATCAGCAAGATCATTGACTGATCAGAACAAATCACGAATTCTCAGCCAACCAGAACGGTCAGACGCCTCTCTCGATGATGGCTCTGACCGTTTTTCTTTGCTCGTAGTAATACTGCGGTTGATCCTGAGCGCCAGCTGGAATCGCGGCACAAAAGGAAGATTGCCTTTTACTTTTTCGACGCTTCCTGGAGTCGTTCCTGATAGGCAGCGATCGTGCCGACGGGATCGGCATCAAATGCCTGCTGACATCCCTCACAGCAAACGAAGTAAGTCTTTCCCTCGTGGCTGACCTTGATCGTGCCCAGCCCGCCGGTCACTATGCATTGTCGCTCGCCCGTATTGCCACTCGCCAGCCTTGCGCCCGCGCGAGTCAATCCGATTTCTGAAAGCCGACGATAAGAAGCCTGAACTGTTGGCTTCTCTTCGAACAACATCGCGACACGAATATCGCTGATAACACGAACTGTGCAGCGAGTTTGAGGCAATGCGCCCGGAGATGACTCAAACACCCATGCGACATCTTTTGCAGGCTTGTCGGAAGTCTTGTTAGCAGTCGACTCATCATTTCGCTTCAACTGAATCGTCTGGCCCCCGGCTGCCATCAGAAATAATTCTGGTGTCACGGCATCTTCCGCCACCGAAAACACAACTGACTTATAGTGCTGGCCGGGATCAAAGTTCAGAAGCAATCCTGATTGGTTTTCATCAAACTTCCAGGCAGCATGAGCTTTCTCGGACCAGGCTCCCACATTTGAACCTCGTCGCGGTTGGCCAACACCTTTCCATTCGCCAACCAGAACTCCGA